>Ga0134096_1000063_pt1 | contig 137721 bp, 107 predicted proteins | sample 7_2taG_FD_94448 | JGI IMG/M metagenome (GOLD analysis project Ga0134096, IMG submission 94448) | Switchgrass degrading microbial communities from high solid loading bioreactors in New Hampshire, USA - 7_21_20_110_A3 metaG | ecosystem: Engineered > Bioreactor > Semi-continuous > Anaerobic >... | reverse complement strand
TCGGGGCTATCGACTGGCTGCTCTTCGAAATCAAGCACTTGCTGCAAAAAGAGCGGCAGCTGCCAGAAGCCAGGGCCAAGAGGTTACCGCCAGATCGGCGACAAATCACTCAGGCTGACGCCAGGCAGTCATCGGAGGAGAAACTCTAGCCCGGCGGCTATGCTCCTGCTGAAGTCTTCGGGCACTTCGTGCCCGAGACCCGGCCGCACCTCGAGCTGCGCAGCTACTCCCATAGACCTCAGGAGTTCACAGAACTCGACAGCGCGACGAAAAACGTAGTCCTGGTCTCCGACAACCAGGTACACCCGCAAGTCGCGGGATGTGGAACTCGCGACGGTTTTCCGCACCTCATCCAGGTCTCGAGGAGCACACGCTATCCCAAAGACACCTGTCACGGGGAGAAGACCATTGAGACCGATTCGGATGGCAGTCGAACCGCCCTGTGAAAAGCCTGCGATGATCACGCGGTCAGAGTCAATTTCACATTCTCGAGCTATGGCTTCGTAGTGCCCGCAGATCTCTTCTACTGCACGGTCCTGATCTCGCCAGCCAAAACACCCGGGAGAGACGATCTGTGACGACTGAGCAACAGCAACCAGCCAGCCTTCGGTCGCAATAGACCTCCAATGCTCCACGAACTCCCCGGCGGAGCCTCCCATGCCGTGGAGAGCTAAGAGCAACGGCCAGGGCGGATCACTCTCGGGCTTCAGCAAGATGAGTTCCGGCCTCGCGCTTCGCTGGGCTTCGGCGTGCCTGTCCCGACAGGTTGCCACAAGTCTCGTAAACCTGGCCTCCTCGTGAAGACTGTTCAGGTCAGGATCGCCCATGATGGTACTCTCGGACCACCAGTGGCCTCGGTCCACTGCCTCCTGCAGAAACGCAATCGCTCCATCCACGTCTCCGAGCAGGGCGGACAGGCAGCCCCGCCAGAACATGATGTCGCCGAATCGGTCAGGGTGACGGTCTGCCTCGCGCTCGAGGAGTTCGAGCGCATCGGCGTAGCGTTGCTCTGAATGGAGCCGAAAGACCTCAGCTCGAAGCTCTCGGAAGTGCATCACGTCCATAGCACAGTGATCCCTCCTCGGTCCGGCGTTTCCTGCTCAGTAAAGCGTTTCCTGCTCAGTCAAGCGTTGCCTCCTCGGCTGGGTATTCGCTCCCGGCTTTCAGAATCGTGCGTTCAGGGAGCTTTAGCTCACCGTTGACTCAACGGTGCCGCATGATAGGTTGAGGTCGTTCGCCGCTTGGCTGATTCACTCGTGTCACCAACCAGCCCCCAAGCAGTATCAGCAACATGAAGACGAATCCGATCAAGGGGTTCTGTGTGATCATGGGAAGCAGCCCGTAGTCTGTAGAGGCGTGTGCAATCACTACTAGCCACAGGTTGCCGCTGAGCGCATAGATGGCTCCGAAGAGCAGCCAAGAAGCCATGTTGATGGCCAGGTCGCCGAGGACGCGAGCGGATAGACTGTTGGTTTTCAACCCGATAGCCAGATACCCTGGAAAATGCCACAGTGCGAACAAGACAGCGACCGCCGGCACAATGGCCCAGCGCCCACGAGTTCTTGCTCCTGTCAGCACGGTGAAGATGACCCCGGCAAACACAAGCTCCTCCCCGAACGCGGTCAATATCCAGTTGTTGAACAGTGCTGCCGCGCTGTAGCTCTGCCGGAACACGCGGACATCTCCTCCAAATGCGTTGTTCGCCAGGCCTCCAAGCGCCAAGAGCACGTGAACAGCAACAGCTACGACCACCGCCTGTAGAAGCTGGTCACCGCCTAGTCCGATCTGCCCGGGCCTGAGGTTAAGCCGGACAGCAGCTGCTACGCCCAGCATGAGGGTCAGACCGCAAGCGAGGCTTACCGTTACATCGCTGTACCCAGCGATCCTGTAGAGTGCGAACCAGATGAATACCTGAAGCGCCAGGGCTATCAGATACACGATCATGGCGGCTTCGGTCTTAGCACGCCTGTGCTCTGATCGAATGAACATGGAAGCTCTCCTCCCGCCTAAAGTCATAGTCTAGTAAGGACGAACCAAACAGACCAATGGACTTCGGGCTTTGTTGTCATTGCCTCTGTCTTGCCGCTCTGCACTGGCCGAAGCCGAGGACTGGCACGGGTTGAGGTCGGTGACTAGCCTCTTCCAGAGCCGAGGACTAGATCAGGCATATCGTCGCCAGACGAGTTCGAGGTCATAGCACTCATTCCCTTCCAGAACAAGTTTGATTGCGCTCTATCGTCGCACCCTATGGCGGATTCTGCGGCCACACTCTGTAGCCGAAATCTGTCGCCGCAATCGGTCGCCGCAATCTATGCAGTCTGCAGTCGTACTCCGGAGTACACGCATCCTGACGACAGACCTACAACAGGGCGCCAGGCAGGCCATCTCTGCGTTACTGCGCAGTGGCCTCCTGGCGCCCTCTGATCCAGATCGGCTTTTCGAATCCGTCTATGCCTCTCAGCTCTTGTCCCCGTTTGCCTCCTCGAGTCCTGTCTAGTCATGCATGAAGAAGGAGAGGTATCCCCTACCTCTCTCCTCTGGCTGGGACAACAGCCCCTTCTCGATTCCCTTAGCCAGAGTAGCAGGTGCAAGGAGGCCCGTGTACGCAAACAGATTGACCTCCATCTCTCCCTTCAGGTGTTCAGGCACCTGACAGCTCAATCTGCCTCGGAGGACACGGTACAGAGCGACCATGATCCGCTCCACGCCTGAGCAGCCTCGCTTCAGTATCTCCGCGAGAGACCCGACTTGATCATGTAGAAAGAATGGGAATAGAAGCCTAATGCGGTCTCCGCTTTTCTCGATGTATCCTCTCTCGATTCCGACGCTCAAGCGCTCTTTCTGATCATCTGTGAGGCTATTGGTCTGCAATGCACTCGTGGCGATCAACCTGCAGAGCTCGATATCCTGATCCTTGATGTCGTCGAAAAGGCGATTATCGAGTCCGCTCCAATGAGTGCCAAACCACCATAGCCTGCCGCTCATCCTTGGCCCGCTGTATTGGCCTACTGTCTCGATGGCTGCAAGCATTGCTGGCTCCAGATCGTTCACTCTGGAGCCGGGCTGCTCGCTGCCAATCGCTATCCATCTTCCCCCATGGGGTCTGACAGGCAACATGCTGCCACTCAGGCTCTTCTCGCTCGCAAACAGCTCAAGCGATTCTATTACGAGGAACGGAACCATCACCCACATGAGCCGGCTCCATGGCAGATCGGCACCGTAGAATCCGATGCTCAGTATGTCGTTCTTGAGATCGTTCAGGGCGGCGAAGACTGCTTCGGAGTATTCAGGCGCCCTTTCGAGGACCTCATTGAGCATAGCGAGAGCTGTGTCGAATTTGGTGATGATGAAGTTGGTCCGCACCCGTTCGTCATCGATCTTGACCAGCAACTCTCCGTCGAGCAGGATCTGCACTTCCTCCTCGATGTATGGCGCGGGTATGCCCAATTCCCTTGCGATATCCACAATCGTCACAGGTTGATCGTAGGCAGCCAGGAGTATGTTCTGAGGTATCGCTCGCTTGACAAGCGAGACTGGCGAACCGTCTGACCCTGTGCGCCCGTTGATACCAACTTGAAGGCTGCCAGGATTGAAGCTCCTCTGACCACGAGGTGTCATCTGACCATAGTCTGTCATCTTGGTCATCCCCTTCTTGAGATCTCTCCGCGCATCAAAGAGACGCCATTTGACCGTCCCAACAGGGATTTTGAGGGTGCGAGCGATTTCGTCGCAGCTGCGGCCCTCGTAGTAGTACATGATGATCGTCCGCCTCTGGCTGTTGGACAGGAATCCGATCTCGCGTCTCAGGGCATTGATCTCTTCCTCACTCAGGAGGTGGCTGTCAACCTCGTCAGCAAACGCCTCAATGCCTGTCAACCTGACCTCATAGCGGCCACTCTGCTTCTCCAGCCAGTGGCAATAGGTGTACCTGGCGACGCTCCAGACCCATGCATCGAAGTCTCTGATCTCACTCGCGCGCGTGAGACCGGTGAGGATCTCGACGATGATGTCCTGTGCAAGGTCCTCTGCTTTGGACCTATCGCCGGTCCGGTTGTAGGCGAAGCCGAGTATCCGATCCATGTAATACTGAGATAGGCGCTTGCCGAAGCGGCTAGCCATGATCCTGCCCTCCTCGGCTCTCTGAGATGCGCTTTCGCTAGGGTGTTTTCACTAGAATAGTGGGGAACGGAGCGATTCGGTTTGCAGGAATCTAGAAACCCCGTGAAGGTCTGCAGAAGTCAGGAGGCCTCCTCGGCTGGAGGCCTCCGCGGTCAGGTTCGGTCGGGTCAGGATACAGGCGATTGCTCGTCGCCGTGCAGGTGTTTCACATATATCCGCCTGCACTTGTGTTGGCGGGCGTTGAAGAACTTCCACTGAGACTGCACCTTATCGTTGAACTCCCACTCCGGGTTCGTCTCTGCCCTTTTCATCCCACGCTTGAGTGCATTCTGGGCGATCTCATACATGAGCACGGCGTTCAGCCCTTTCCCTTGCAGTTCAGGACGAACCGCGATGAGGTAGAGATCCAGGCAATCGCTCTTCTTGAGCGCCCAGAGGATGTGGAGGAATCCGAACGGGAACAGCCTGCCTCGAGCCTTCTGAAGAGCTCTCGACAGCGAAGGCATCGCGACGCCGAAGGCCGCTATTCTGCCATCTCTGTCTAGCAGTGCCTTCGCAAGATCGGGACTCAAGTAGGGGAAGTACTGCTTCACGAGTGCTTTCTGTTGAGCCTCGGATAGAGGGACCGCCCCGTAGAGCTGTCCGTAGGCTTCATTGACCAATGCCAGAGCCTCATCAGCGTAGGCGAGAAGGTCCTTACTGGACTTGATTTCCGCCAACCGATAGCCTCCTCTGGTCAAGACCATTTGCGCAACTTTTCCGACGCGCTCCGGAATCGGTGTGTCATTCGTCAACTCATATTCCACCATGTCGGTGTCTTTCACATATCCGAGCCTCTCGAGGTGCACCGGGTAATACGGATAGTTGTATATGGTGACGATCGTCGGGAGTTCATCGAAACCCTTGATCAGCATGCCTTCTCTATCGAGGCCACAAAAACCCATTGGGCCGTGCACGGCCTCCATGCCCTTGGACGCAGCCCATTCTTCGACTGTCCCAAGCAAGGCCGCGGAGACCTCGTAGTCGTCGATGAAGTCTATCCACCCGAAGCGGGCCCATTTCTTCCCCCATATAGACTGGAACTTGTGGTTGATTATGCCCGCAACTCTCCCTACGATGCGGCCGTTGATGGACGCCAGCCAATAGGCAGCCTCGCAGTGCTCGAAAGCGGGGTTGCGATCTGGACTCAGGGTGTTAAACTCGTCAACCAGCAGTGGGGGTACCCAGTACTTGTTGTTTCTGTAGAGCCAGAAGGGAACCTTGATGAATCTCTTGAGGCCCCGGGAGTCTTCTACTCGGGTGATCTCTACCACTAGACAGTCCTCCTGTGCTCGAGAATCGCAATCGACGGGAAGAGTCCAGTCTTTCGCGTACGAGTTCGTCGAATCGGTGCTGTTCTCCTGCTATATCGTGATTTTGGCGCGTCGACGGTGTTTGCGGTCCGACCAGCTTTTGGCTGCTAGGGATACCCGATATGCGCTGTAATCATCGGCGAATACCTGATATACTCAGTAGAGAGGAAGTCCGTGAAAACTGGGCAGGAGGCCCAAGGGAGCCTTAGACATTCCAAGCGAACTACCGAGACCGCCTAGAGGAGCAGAGGTGCTGAGACTATGCAGACCGGATTGAGGCGTGAACCTGATTTCTCGCAGTTCCTAAAGGCGCTGAAGAGGGAAGGCAGGCCCTCCTATCTCCCCTTCTACGAGCACCTGGCGAGCCCGAGGTTCATCGCCAGAGCGACCAATACGCCCTATAACAGGATGCCGCCCGACTCTGAGGAGGCGCTGCGGATCTATGTGGACTTCTGGCTGCAGATGGGATACGACTGCATTCCCCTTGAGAGGCCATTGCGCTGCCCACTGTCGAGGCCAGAAGGTCCAGCGGCAGCTACTTTGGGTAGCGAAAGCCAGGTAGTGATCAGGAATCGCGATGACTTCGAGCGGTATCCCTGGCCCGATGAGTCTGATCCCGTGGACTTCAGGGCCTTCGAACTGATAGCCAAGATGCTCCCGGACGGCGTGAAGATCGTAGGTGGAGTCTCGATGGGGCCCTATGAGTGGGCTTCTACCATGCTGGGCCTTGTTGGCATGTCATATCTTCTGGTCGACGATCCAGAGCTGGTGGAAATGGTGTTCGAGAAGATAGGATCCCTACACGTCGCAGCCAACAGGATCCTGGCCGGCATGGAAGGGATCGGCGCGCACCGTCAGGGCGACGACCTTGGTTTCTACTCTGCCACCTTCCTGCCGCCGGAACTGCTGCGCAAGCTCGTCTTCCCGACCTACCGGGCGATGGCGGACATAGCCCATGCCGCCGGCCGGCCGTTCATACTTCATTCCTGCGGCAATCTGGAGCTGGTGTATGAGGATCTGATTGAGTGCGGCATAGATGCCAAGCACTCGTTTGAAGACAAAATCCTGCCGGTCGCCGAGTTCAAGAGGCGCTACGGGCAGCGGATCACTCCTCTGGGAGGCCTGGACGTAGATTTCATCTGCCGCCAGTCGGAGGAGGAGATACGCGCCTATACGATCGCACTGATCGAGAGCTGCTTTGAAGACGGTTTCTGGGCTCTCGGAACCGGCAACTCCCTCACAGACTACATGCCGGTCGAAAACTACCTCACTGTTCTCAGGACGGGGATCGAAGTCTGCGGGTAGCAAAGGTTTGCGGGCAGTGCCGGCCGGGCGGGCGGCGCTTGCCTCGCGGGCAGTGCCTGCCTGGCGGAGGGTTCTGAGTCTGACGGGCAGCGCTGGCCCGGCGGCGAGCGCAGGCCAGCGGGCAGCACCCGCCTGCGGAGGACCGCGCTTCACCGGCGGTGTCGAGACCGATTGCGACCGGCGGACTCCTCTGTTCGGAGCCGAAAAGGGTCCTTGGCTTCCCGGGAGGCGGCGCTATGATGTTAAGTGAAGAGGCCGACGGCCTAGAACAGCGACGCCTTGCACGCGGGTTCACTTCGGGAGGCAGGCAATGCAGCGCAGCGGCCTCGAGCAGGCATGCGTGAACGCAGACAAACCGGTTGCGACCCATCTGAAGCTACTGCTGCGATATCTGAGACCTCAGACCGGCCGAGTGGCACTTCTCTCGCTGCTGCTGGCTGCAGGAGTGGCTCTGCAGCTGGTTAATCCTCAGATCGTGCGTTTCTTCATCGACACTGCTGTGTCCGGCGGCGAATCGCGATCGCTGACTCAAGCAGCTCTTCTGTTCATCGGCATAGCTCTGTCAGTGCAACTCGTCTCAGTCTTGACCACATACATAGGGGAGAACGTCGCGTGGAGCGCAACGAACGCACTCCGCAGAGATCTGACGCTTCACTGCCTGTCGCTTGATATGAGCTTCCACAAGGATCACCGCGCCGGAGAGCTGATCGAACGAATCGACGGCGACGCGTCGGCGCTTTCCAACTTCTTCACCAAGCTGGTAGTCATGGTGCTTGCCAACGCCCTTCTGATAGCAGGAATGCTGGCTCTGCTTTTTCGAGAGGATTGGCACGTGGGCGTCGCTCTGTCCGCATTCGCAGCCATGGCGGTCGCCTCGCTTCTGTGCGTCCAGTCACTGGCCGTTCCGTTCTGGGTCAAGGTGAGGGAGATCAGGGCGGAGTTCTTCGGATTCGTTGGCGAGCACGTATCAGGTGCTGCTGACATCAGCTCAAATGGCGCCGTCCCGCACGTGATGAGAAGGTTCTACGAAATACTCCGCAGTTGGTTGCCGAAGCGACTGCAGGCTGACCTCGTCGGCTATTCGATGTGGATGACTTCCTTGGCTGTATTCGCCATCGGTCATGCGATAGCTTTTGGCGTGTCAGGGTATCTCTGGTCACGAGGTGCTATCACGATCGGGACTGCATACCTGATCTTTCACTACACAAACCTCCTCCAGGGGCCCGTCCATCAGATACGCAGTCAGCTGGAGGATCTCCAGAAAGCAACTGCAAGCATAAAGCGCATGCAAGAGCTGCTGTCTCTCAGGCCGGCTATCAAGGACGGAGGCGGACCTCCCCTTTCGCCCGGACAGCTCTCTCTGCAGTTTGACTCTGTGTCATTCGCCTATGACGGCGACCAGCAGGTTCTGCACGATGTGACTGTTTCAGTGCCGGCTGGAGAAGTCGTCGGCGTGCTCGGCCGAACCGGAAGCGGCAAGACTACTCTGGCCAAGCTTCTGGCCAGATTCTACGAGCCGTCGTCTGGGAGGATCATTCTGGGCGAAAGAGACATCAGTTCCGTTCCCATCAACAACCTTAGGCAGAGAGTCGGGTTCGTCACCCAGGACGTTCAGGTGTTCAAAGCAACTCTTAGAGAAAACGTCAGGCTGTTCGACCAGTCGGTGACCGACGAACAGGTCACTGAAGCGTTGGGCACTGTAGGCCTCGGCGAATGGCTGCGTTCGCTTCCAATGGGACTGGATACAGTCATGGAGCGGGACGGATCGGGACTGTCGGCAGGCGAGGCGCAGTTGCTGGCGCTGTCCAGAGTGTTTCTGCGAGACCCGGGCCTGGTCGTTCTCGATGAAGCATCGTCGAGGATCGACCCGGCCACTGAGCGGCTCCTCCAGAAGGCGATCGACAGGCTCATGTCAGGACGGACTGGGTTCATCATAGCCCACCGCCTCAGCACTCTGGACAGAGCTGATTGGATTCTCATCTTGGAAGACGGGCGGGTCTGTGAATTCGGCCGCCGGGAGTCTCTTGCAGGAGATCCTCACTCTCGATACAGCCGTCTACTCAGGGCCGGAATAGAGGAGGTGCTGAGGTGAGACCGTACGCGCTGATGTGGCGGATGGTGCTCTATAGGCCGTGGCTGTATATGGCGAATCTGATCGCATGGACTCTGATCCACGTATTTCCGGTTGTTCCAGGGCTTTTGGTCAAGGAGTTCTTCGACACGCTTGCAGGCACCTCTGAGCTCGGCGTTGGTGTGTCAGGACTCGCTGCCCTCGTGATCGCAGTTGCAGTCGCGCGCATCGCAAACGTCTACCTCGGCGCGAGGCTAGACAACCTCCACAGGTTCACCATGAGCGCCCTGCTTCGCAGGAACATGATGGAAGACCTGCTCCGCCACCCTGCTCTAGGCTCAGCCGCCAGGTCTCAGGGTGAAGTGGTCAACTGCTCTCAAGATGACGCTGCTCAGGCTGAAAACGCTATCTCGTGGGCACTGGACGTTGTCGGCTCGGCGGTGTTCGCAGGAATCGCCGCCTACATCCTCGTGAGCCTGAATGCCAGGATTGCTCTATTCGTGTTCCTCCCTCTGGTAGTCATCGGCGCTGTAGCCAACGGTACGACTTCGCGCCTTCAGAAGTACAGGCGCGAGCATCGGGAGGCCACCTCGCGATTCACAGAAGCCCTTGGGGAGGTTATGTCTGCTGTGCAGGCAGTTCGAGTGGCCGGTGCTGAGCGGCATGCTGCGGCACACCTCGACGCTCTCGGGGAAAGGCGCAGGAAGGCGGCGATCAAGGACCGGATTCTCGACCAGATGCTGGATGCCATCTTCGACAACACGATGCACATGGGACTGGGGCTGGTTCTGTTGCTTGCAGCACAATCGATGCGGACAGGAGAGTTCTCGGTGGGCGACTTCGCCCTGTTCACACACTATCTCGCATACGTTACTGAATTCGCTGCCCTTGTGGGCCACTCGATAGCCCACTATCGGCGCACAAGCGTTTCATTCAGAAGGATGGCAGACCTCCTTTCCGGGCGCAATCCGGAAACACTGGTAGAACACAACCCCCTATACCTGAGTGGCCCCCTCGACTCCGTGCTGGTCCGCTCCGACTGCACGGAGACACGCCCGCCTGGGGACAGGCTATGCTCACTCAGGGTTGAAGGGCTGACATGTCGCTACCCCGACACCGGTCGCGGCATTGAGGACGTGTGCTTCGAACTTGAGCGTGGCAGCTTCGTGGCGGTCGTCGGGCGCATAGGCTCAGGCAAGTCGACTCTTCTCAATACGATCCTGGGTCTGGCTCCGAAGGACTCGGGCGCGATCTACTGGAACGGCGTTGAGGTGCTGGATCCTTCCTCGTTCCTGGTGCCGCCTCGAGCCGCCTATACTCCTCAGGTCCCGCACCTCTTCAGCGGTACGTTGAGAGACAATATCCTTCTTGGAGTCGACGAGACCGACCAAGTCATTGACTGGGCCGTTTCCACCGCAGTGCTCGATAAGGATATCGAGGCACTCCCGAACGGCCTGGACACGATCATCGGCACCAGAGGAGTCAAGCTGTCAGGCGGCCAACAACAGCGCGTCGCAGTCGCCAGAATGCTGATTCGCAGGCCCGACCTGCTCATACTCGACGACGTCTCGAGCGCTTTGGATGTGGAGACCGAGAAGCTGCTGTGGGACCGCATATACGGGCTGGGCGCGTCGGGAACGGCCGAGGCGCCTGAAGCCCACAGTCCGGACTCGCCCAGGCCGCCTCTTTGGACTCCTACGTGTCTGGTGGTTACGAATCGCAGAGCGGCGGTGCTCAGGGCCGACCATGTAATCGTGATGAAAGAGGGCAGAGTAATCGCTCAGGGCAACCCACGTGCATTGCTGAATACCTGCAGCGAACTGGCATCGATACTCGCAAGACCGCATGAGGCTCGCGGCGGTAATCATTGACATGTTCTTGGGCGCATGTTAGCATATATTAGGAAACAAGACATGTGTAGTTCTGCTGATACTTGCTGGCAAGTCCGAGTCTCGCTGTCTTACTTCGCCCCTGACCTAACCGGTTAGGCTGTGGTGTATGCGGCACATACAGATAGGGCGACTAAAAGACGAGATGAAGGGAGTGGGATATGGGTAGCAGAGGACAGGATAGGCGGACTTCTTATTGGTAGGATTACACAGACTGCAAGCGTATCTCGCAAGAAATCCAAACAGCATGGCACATCAAGATTGCACCTGCCTATCTCGTGAATGCGAGGTCAGTGTCTTCACCTGATTCTATTGGACCAAGCTATAGGTTGACTAACAAGCGGTTGTGGTACGAACGACGGATTCAGATTCTCCGAAAACTTAACGAGTCTTGGAACTGTTAAGGAGGAGTAAGAATGAAGTGCGTGAGAACCGTATTGTTACTCGTTCTGGTCGCTGCTTGTCTAGTATGCTCAGGCTCGGCATTTGCTGTTGATCCCCCTCGCAACGAGACGCTGGTCGCAGATATTCTGACAGGCAGGGTGAGCAACCCGGGCAACTTCAACTTCTGGGCCACTTGGGTAGGGAATGACAAGGGACTCCAGCAGCTAGTGATTGATCCCCTGTGGATGGCAGACTACGTGACTGGACAAATGGACAATGTACTGGCGAAGTCGGGCCCCATCTACAACGATGACTTCACCCGCCTTACTGTTCACTTGCGTGAAGGGATCTACTGGAATGATGGGGTTGCGTTTACAGCTGACGACGTAGTCTACACTGTGGAACTCGCCATGGCGACTCCGGGATTTGGCTACAATACACAGTTCAACCAGAATATCGAGCGAGTGTACAAGACAGACGACTACACAGTGGTGTTTGAACTCAAAGCCCCAAACTCCCGGTTCCACTACAACTTCCTAGATCGTTGGGGCGGATGCCGTATTCTGCCCAAGCACATCTTCGAGAAAGCTGAGGATCCACTGAGTTTTCAGTTCAATCCGCCTGTTGGAACAGGGCCGTATAAGCTAGTAGAGTACGACGTGGGCGGATACTGGTTCCTGTATGAGCGAAGAGAGGACTGGGATAGAACGGCCACTGGAATGCTCCATGGAATGCCGGCTCCCAAGTACGTGAAGTTCATGTACTATGGCGACGCCTCGAAGAAGGCCATGGCACAGATCAGCCATGAGCTCGACATGGCGGACCTCACCCCTGAATCCCTAGACGTTGTGCTGAGCAGGAACCCACATGCACGCGGTTACTATGACGGCTTCCCATATGCTGAGCTGTTGCATCCCTGTGTAACCGGTGCGGCCTTCAACACCCTCGTTCCACCTTTCGACAACAAGGAAGTGCGCTGGGCTCTGAATCTGGCGTTGGATGCCAAGGAGTTGGCAATGACCGCGTATAATGGCGCGGCAGCCTTCTCGGTAGCTTACATCCCGGCTCTACTACCCTACTATGAGACCTACTACGAGAGACTGGAGCCATGGCTGCTGGACTACACCATTGAGATCGATGGAGTGAAGCACAAGATCTATGATCCCACGCTGCCGTTCGAGATGGCTAAGGCGGCCAAGGAGAGAGGATACGACGTACCTGACACAGCGCAGGAGATACGAAAGATGTTCGGGTATGGCTGGTGGAAGCATTCGCCAGACCTCGCGGAGAAGCTACTGCTGAAGAACGGCTTTACCCGTGGACGTGATGGCAGGTGGCTGCTGCCTGACGGCACTCCTTGGAAGATCGAGATAATCTGCCTCACAGCCGCGACAAACCCGTCCTTCAAGTGGGCCTTCGCCATCGGTAACCAGTGGCAGGAGTTCGGCATAGACGTCGAGGTCAGACCGACAGATACGAGCAATGCGCTTACAGAGTCTGGAGACTACCAGGTAGTAGGCGGTCAGCCGGCGTCGGAGCCGTTTGGCGCTGGTATCGACCTGTATAGGGCATTCAGCAGCTTCAAGTCGGAGTACTGGAAACCTCTCGGCGAGAAGCTCGTCGGCCACCAGACAAGATGGGTCAGCGAAGGGCTGGATAGGGTCATCAAGGCCATGGAGAACACGGGCTACGATGACCCGGCGATCATTGACCTAGGCATAGAAGCAGCGAAGATCCTGATCGATGGGCAGCCCGGCGTCTCACTGGCGTCCTTCCCTGGGTTCATGGGGTTGGACACCTACTACTGGACGAACTACCCTGGTGGCGAGAACCCGTACACTGTTCCTTGGTACCATTGGCCCAACCTCAAGTTCATGCTACCCTACCTGCAGCCTACAGGAAGGAAATAGCCTTTCCTAATTGGGATAGCAGTCCAAAAGGCCTCCCGTGTCAGGGAGGCCTTTTGGAAGGGAACGCTTTCGGAAGTACCCTGTGGTGGAGGGTTAACAGTGCTGAAGAAGTATCTTCTCCCGCGCCTTGTGCAGTACGTGACTGTTATGCTCATAGGGATCACCATGGTGTTCATTATCCCTCGTCTGCTGCCATCGGACCCCGTCGAACACCAGTTGAGTCGAATGACAGCCCAGGGGCAGTATCTGGATCCAGCAGCTGTTGAGGACCTGAGGGCGTCTCTGGAGGAGTTGTACGGCCTCAAAGGCGGGATACTGCAACAGTACATCACCTACTGGAAGAGGCTGCTCACTGGCAACCTGGGCCCGTCCTTTGCCCAATTCCCTACCCCAGTCACTCAGCTGATTAGAACATCGCTTCCGTGGACGATCGGACTACTACTGACCTCATTGTTGCTGTCATGGTTAATCGGGACGACCCTCGGAGTAGTAGCGGTGACCTACCCAAACTCGGTGTTTGCCAAAGTCGCAGCTGTCCTCGCTATGGGGATTAGGCCTATCCCCTATTACATCATGGCCCTCGTACTGCTCATCCTGTTCGCCTTTGTGTTCCCGATATTTCCCATGGCAGGAGGCTACAGCATGGGAGCCAGGATGGGTTTCAACGCAAGGTTCATCTTCAGTCTTTTGAGACATGCTTTTCTGCCAGTAACATCGATGGTGGTGCTCGAGGTCGGCGGCTGGTTTCTGCAGATGCGAAATGTCGCCTCTAACGTGGTAGAAGAAGAGTATGTCTCTTACGCTGAGGCGATGGGACTGTCTCGACTGAAGATAATGCTGCACTACATCACGAGAAACGCGATCGCCCCGCAGATAACGGGACTGGCTCTGAATCTCGGCTTCGTCTTCGGAGGCGCGTTGATCACCGAAATAGCGTTTTCCTACCCGGGCATGGGTTATCTGCTGTACTCAGCTATTCTGGCTGGTGACTACAATCTCATCATGGGTATCAACATCTTCTCTATTGTCGGAGTCTCTACTGCGATGCTCGTCATAGACCTGATCTACCCGTTGCTTGATCCAAGGGTCAGGTATCAATAAGGAGGGCGAAGAGATGTTGAGGGTTATCGGAGAACTGCTGAGACATGACCGAAGATTCCTGTTCGGGTTTTCTGTCCTGGTCATATACCTCCTTATTGCAGCGGCATCGCTGTTTTGTCCATATAACACGAAGGCTTGGAATGTCGTGCCAAGGGATTTGCCACCCAGCTGGAAGTATCCGCTGGGAACAAACTCGATGGGCCAGGACATCATGTGGAAGGCTATGGTAGCGGTCAAGAATTCCCTCCTCCTGAGCGCCATTGCAGCTGTGATCTCCAGAGTCATAGCGATTATTCTTGGTCTCCTATCCGGATACAAGGGCGGGCTGTTTGACAGAGTTGTAATGACGTTTAACGACAGCTTCATCATCATTCCCATGTTCCCAGTACTGATACTTATCGCCAGCATACTTCGCACTTCCTTGAACATCACCGTTTTGGGGATCATGATAGGGCTGTTTGGATGGGCGTGGGACGCAAGGCTGTTCAGATCACAGATCCTGAGCCTGAAAGAGAGGGAGTTCACCAAGACAGCCATCTTGTCAGGAATGAAGACGTACAGAGTGATCGTCACAGAGCACCTGCCCTATGTCATACCTCTCATCATGGCAGCTACGATCAACAACGTCATCTGGGTAATCGGGATGGAAGTCACTCTGTCTTTGCTGGGACTCTCAAATCTCAGTACTCCCACTATTGGCACAATGATCTATTGGGCTTCCCAGTACCAGGCGATATTCCGAGAGATGTGGAACTGGATACTTACACCTATCGCCCTGTGCGTCGTTCTGATCCTGGGCCTGTACATGCTTTCTACCAGTATCAGCGAGTACCTCGATCCTCGAACGAGACTACAGATGATCAAAGAGGAGTGAAACCATGCCTATCTTGGATATAAGAGGGCTCAAGGCCTACTACATTACAAGGAAATACGGCCATGCCTCCAGAGTCAGAGCTGTCGACGGCGTCTCCTTCCAGGTCAAGAAAGACGAGATATATGGCATCGCCGGCGAGTCAGGTTGCGGCAAATCGACTCTGCTCAAGGCCGTAAGTGGACTGATAAAGCCGCCGCTGCAAGTCCTTGAAGGGGAAGTGGTCTACGATTTCGAGGATCAGAAGCTGAGCATCCTATCGCTAAGGGAAGACAGGCAAAGGCGCAGGATCCGAGGCGTTCGCATATCGCTCATTCCCCAGGGGTCAATGAGTGTGCTGAATCCAGTGCGACGGATTAGAGAGTCTTTTCGCGACATCATTGATGCCCACCTAGGCACGGTGGATGAAGCTCGGTTCAATGACATTGTGAGGACACATCTAGACGCATTGGGACTCGACTGGAGTGTGATGCACGCGTTTCCGCATCAGCTGTCTGGAGGGATGAGACAACGGATCACCATCGCTTTGGCTACGATCCTGAAGCCTGACATCGTCTTTGCCGATGAACCCACGACAGCTCTGGACGTCGTGGTTCAACGCGGTGTCATTCAGCTGATAAAGAAGATCAAGAGAGAGCAGATGAACACAGTGATCATGGTTACTCATGATCTGGCAGTACATGCGAACCTGTGCGACAGACTGGCAATCATGTATGCAGGGAAAATGGTCGAAGAAGCTGATGTCGATGCTCTGTTCAGCAATCCGAGACATCCCTACACCATAATGTTACTGAAATCACTTCCAAGACTGGGAGATAGATCAGTCCGGACAAGTGCGCCTGGAGCTCCTCCCTCCCTAGTCAACGTCCCATCGGGATGCAGATTCCATCCTCGGTGCCCAGAAGCAATGGAACGATGCAGAAGCGAGGACCCGGAACTAGTTGAAGTCGAGAAAGGGCATCGGGTAGCATGCTTGCTTGAGGAGGGTTCCAGATGAGGGTGCACTCACACAGCTCACAGTCAAGGAATGCACAGTCAAGTGAGCCTTTGGTTCAGAAGGAGCACTCGAAACTGCTTGAGGTCGACAATCTGACTAAGGTCTTTACGAAAGGTCAAGGATTCGCCAAATCCACAATAACCGCTGTAAACGAAGTCTCGTTCTCATTGGAGCTAGACAGACCTGAGATATTCACGCTGGCGGGCGAGAGCGGAAGCGGCAAGTCAACTGTGGCCAAGCTAATACTTGGCTTCGAAGAACCGAGTTCTGGTGCGGTCAGGTTCAGAGGTGAGGACATTGCCAGAACCAGGGGAAAAGCGAAGTTCATGAAAGATGTCCAGCCTGTCTTCCAAAACCCTTTTGAGACCTTCAATCCCCTGAAGAGAATAGACACCTATCTCTATGAAACAGAGAGGAACTTCAGGATGTCGAAAGCGGGTGAGTACCCGCTCGTTGAGAGATCCTTGGAACTAGTGGGGCTGTCGCTGACCGAGATCAAGGACAAATACCCCAGCGAGATGTCAGGCGGACAACTGCAAAGAGTATCAATCGCCAGAGCACTGATTCCCAACCCATCGCTATTGATCATGGATGAACCCGTATCGATGATAGATGCGTCTCTGAGGATGTCTGTCATCAATCTGTTCAAAGAGCTGAAGAGACAACAGGGCGTCAGCATCATCTACATTACTCACGACCTGGCGACAGCCTACTACGTCAGTGATAGGATTGCTATCATGCTAAGAGGGCAGATTGTGGAGACAGGTTCAGTCGAGGAGGTGCTCGATAGCCCTCTACACCCTTATACCCAATTGTTGAGAGCTTCAGTGCCTGTGCCCGATCCGGCTAATAAGTGGCAGAAAGACATACCCCTGAGCGATATTGAGATCAGGGAATACTCCCGAAAGGGCTGCAAGTTCGCTGGGAGGTGTTCAAAAGCTGAGGATATCTGCAACGAATGTGAACCGCCAGACTATAGAGTGAATGGCAGATATGTGAAGTGCCATTTGTACAAGACAGCCTAGAAGTTTTTGAGAGGCTCATGGACGAGCAGTCCACTCATCTGATATGATAAACGCAGAGTGTCTCCGGCTTAGGCACTGCAGCACAGGAACGACGCTGCGATCGATCCCGTCCGTCGATGCCCAATGACTGAACTCATGGAGGCGACCTCTGTGGCGATAACCGCTCTCCCTTCTCTTAGGATTGGCGACCTCGAGGCAAGACTACCGTTGGTGCAAGGAGGAATGGGAGTCGGCATATCGCTCTCCGGGTTGGCGTCCGCAGTAGCCAACGAAGGCGGTGTGGGAGTCATCTCCACTGCTCTCATAGGAATGCTAGAACCGGACTTCAACACCAACTTCCTTGAGGCAAACATCAGAGCCCTCAGGCGGGAATTGCGAAAAGCGAGAGAGATAACTGACGGAGTCATCGGCGTCAACATAATGGTCGCGATCTCGAACTGGTCCGACATGGTGACGACGGCCATTGAGGAAGGAGCAGACATCATATTCGCCGGAGCAGGACTTCCCTTAGATCTACCCGGCTATCTGAATGGATCTACCAGAACCAAACTCGCCCCGATCGTATCATCAGCCCGATCACTGCGTGTAATCGTCAAGAGATGGCTGAAGTATCATAACTACCTTCCTGACGCGGTAGTGGTGGAGGGTCCGCTTGCTGGAGGCCATCTGGGGTTCAAAAAGCCCGAAGTCGACGACCCTCAATGTGCGCTCGAGAAACTGGTGCCCGAGGTTATTGCCGAGGTGCGCCAATATGAGGAAGAGTACAACAAGAGAATCCCGGTCATTGCTGGCGGCGGCATTTTCACCGGCGAAGACATATATCGATTCCTCTCGATGGGTGCTGCAGCTGTACAGATAGGCACCCGCTTTGTCGCCACCCACGAGTGCGACGCATCTGAGGAATTCAAGCAGTGCTACGTAGATTGCCGGGCCGAGGACTTAGTGATCATCGACAGCCCGGTCGGCATGCCTGGCCGCGCGATCCACAACAAGTTCCTCGAAGACGTAGACAACGGGATAAGGCGGCCCATCGTATGCCCGTATCACTGCATAAAGACGTGTGAGATCGACAAAGCTCCTTACTGCATCAGCGTCGCTCTTAAGAACGCAAAGAACGGCCGAATGAGGAACGCCCTGGTATTCGCCGGCGCCAACGCAGCACGAATCCAGGAGATCACCTCTGTCAGAGAACTCATCAAACAGCTCTTCGACGAATACGAAGCCGCCCGCGAAGTCCAAGCTGCCCTCGAAAGGGAAGCGGCCTGCGAAGGCGAAGCTGCTCGCGAAGGCTAGGCTGCCCCGAGTGCAAAGCTGCCGGCAGAGCCCAAGCCGCCTGCGAATGCCAGGCTGCCTACGAAGAAGCCGCCCGCACTCAAACCGATTGACAATCGAACATTTGTTTGATAGAGTGAAATCACAATCCATACCTTCAAAGATCTTAGATTCTTGTTCTCCATAGCCTTGTTTGCATGGTGACGACTTCGTGGAAGTGGACAACCCGGACTCAGTAATAGAGATCCCGGCGTCGGTCGATGCTGAGTTGTCGAGGGAGTTCGGTTGACGACGGGCTGTAGGGGAGTCCAGTCGAGACCCAAGATCGGAGGGAGTGCCGTGGTAGAGCAGGTTTCAGCCGCGCTGGAACGGGAAGGGTACAAATCCCGTTGCGTATCGGTCGCCCATGTGGAAGACCTGCGCAAGGAGTTGGAGGGACACTACGAGGAAGGGCGGATGTCGGACGAGATCCACGAGATGTTGCTGAGGTACTTGAGGTTCGGCATTCCCAATGAACTCCCAGATGCGAAATCCATCTTCGTTGTGTCTGCGCAGAGCCCTCGGACAGTGTTTTACGTTAACTGGAGGGGCAGGAGACTGCCGGTGCAGGTACCTCCTACCTACGCTGACCAGGACGCCATGATACGAAGGTCGCTCGAGATCATTAGAGAGACGCTGAAGCCGGCTGGGTATACAGCTGTCAATGCGCGGCTGCCTGTGAAAGCACTTGCGGTACACAGCGGCCTCGCCAGGTATGGCAAGAATAACATCACGTACGTTGCCGGATGGGGAAGCTACCAGAGGCTGGCTGCCTTCTTCTCGGACGTTCCCTGCGAGGCAGACAACTGGTCTGAACTCCGCATGATGGACAGATGTGATAGCTGCACTGCTTGCGAGAAGGCCTGTCCCACAGGGGCCATTCACCGAGATTGGGTCGTCGTTCGTGCAGAGAGATGCCTCTGTCATCTGAACGAAGGTCCGAGGGAGTTCCCGGATTGGGTCGACCCAGCATGGCATGACAGCATAATCGGGTGCCTTCACTGCCAGAAGGTGTGCCCGGAAAATGCATCGGTTCTTCACAAAGTAGTCGAAGGTCCAGAGTTCATCTCAGAACAGACTGCCGAAATCCTCAAAGCTAGATCTGCCGACGACATCTCGCCGGCAACCCTCGAAAAGCTGCGAACGATGGGTCTCCACTACTACACGCACGCCATCGCCCGCAACTTGCGTGTTCTGGTAGAGCAGACAAATGCAGCTGAGTGAGCATCGCAACACCAGGAGCGAGCACTTGATTCGTCGACAACATGGCAGACCTCGACCAAGTGATGGAACCCACCGGCACCATCGGTCAGGCGAGGCGGCTACAGCATGCATGCCTCCAGCACGGGACCGCCGTCATCGCTATGAAGCCCTATGCAGGCGGCTGGCTGTTCTGGAAGGAGAACCCAAGCGGCGTGGTGCTGGCGCCGCTGCAGTGTCTGGCATACGCTCTGTCGCAACCGGCGGTGGCCACAGTCCTGCCGGGGTGCAAGACCGTTGAGCAGCTCAATGCAGCTCTGGCATATCTCACCGCTGCACCTGAAGACCTCGACTACAGCGCAGTGCACACCAGTGCCCGGTGGGCGCTCAGCTCTACCTGCATGTACTGCAATCATTGCCTCCCCTGCCCGGCAGCGATCGACATCGGACGCGTGACCCGCCTCGCTGACAGCTTCGCAGCCAGCCGGTCCGATTCGGCGCGCCAGGAATACGCCGGCCTGTCCGCCCGCGCCTCAGGCTGCACGCAGTGCGGAGAGTGTCTTCAGAGGTGCCCCTTCGGCGTGAACATCATCTCGAACATGGAGAGGGCGGCAGAAACCCTCGGCCTGTAGATCTGGAAACTACTAGATGTCCCTTTGTCCTGGGGGCAATCTAGTGTATAGTAGTGGTACGGCTTATTCGAATCTTCAAAGCGGGGGAAATGCTCGCAGTCATGAATCAGGACAATGTGGCAATACTCTGGGATGCAGAAAACATCCAACCCATGCTGGCGCCGACCATGGCCTCAACGATTGTTGAGTTCGCCCGAAGCCACGGGCATGTGTCGGTCCAGGTCGCGTTCGCAGACTGGACGCGACGAAATCTCCGAAGGGCGGATACTCTTCTGTCTCGTGAATCATTCCAACTCATTCACGTGCCGAGCTCGGTGAAAAACAGCTCGGACATATCGATGGTGACCCACGCCATCGAGACTCTATTCCTATATCCTCACATCTCCACGTATGTGCTCGTCACCGGCGACTCTGACTTCAGGCCGCTTCTGCTGGCAATCAGGCGCCGAGGGGCTCGCAGCATAGTCATATGCGACGCGAAAAGCGCCAACGAGGAACTTCTCGCTCTTTCTGACATATACACGGATTACCGCGATCTCTTCAACGAAGATACCAGCGACAGCACTCAGCCAAGGGTATCCAAGCCTCAGCCGGCGCAGGCAAGGAAACGAGCGTTTGAACAGCTCGCCGAAGCGGTGTCGCTCATGAAACAAGATCACAAGCGCACTTCGCTTGGCGCTGTCAAGATACGGGTCAAACTCCTCAACGAGAACTTCGACGAGGGAGAGCTTGGCTTCCCGACCTGGAAATCATTCGTCATGGCCGCCAGAGACGCAGGCTTCGTGCAGGTTACTGAGCGTGACAGCGATCTGTACTTGGACGTTCCGGATCCGGGGCCGGGCATTACGCCAGACATACCCGAGCCCTTTGCTACACTTCGAAAGGTGGTCGAGGAGCTCGGAGGAGGAAAAGACGGCAGGCCTGTGCCGTTCTCGACTATCAACAACGTGCTGATCTCCCGCAAGTGCGACTACCAGACCTACGGATTCAGCAGGTTCAAGAAGCTCGCAGAGGCGGCAGAAAAGCGAGGCGTCATCGAGCTGTCCAATGAAGGCCTTGAGTGGTTTGCCAGATTGCCCAGCTGACAAAGGGTCAAGCGATCTTCGAAGATGCTCGTATCTGGACAACTGTGAACCCTACAGAAGGCCAGCCGCACCGATCGTGATCAGTTCCGCCGTGACTCAGGACCAAATCTGAGCCAGCCAAGAACGAGAAAACAAGTGCAGCATATATGTAGTAGTGAGACTAGAAGCAGAAGGAGGCTGACCTCATGGGTTGGGGCGGAGCTGCCGTGGGAACTCAACAGGCCTGGATTATCTTCCTTGTCCTGATCCTGCTCCTACTAGGAACGTGGGGAGGACAGATCTTCGGCGTGTAAGCAACTCATAGTGGATCAACATATGACTCGTCGAGTCGGCGGGCACTGCGTATCAATCGCAGTGCCCGCTCGTTTTAGAAACAACTTCTTCAGTCCGGTATAGGGGATTTAAGGGAGTCGCGGCGAATAATACTTGAGAAGCACGGGCATGGAAATGGAGTGTGAAGGCATGGCTGTTACGGATCTTCGCGAGTATTCCCAGCTATTTCACAGCTACACGGAGCTGAGAGTCCAGGAAAACCGCTTCCTGCGCGTGACGTTTGTCAAGGGCAACAACACCACGAATTCCCGCTCAACCACTGGAGGCGTCTCTGCCCGCGTGTACGAAGACGGGTCATGGGGCTTTGCGTCCAGCCCGGAGGTCAGCCGCGACTCGATAATCTCCGTTGTCAAGAGCGCGACCGACAACGCGGAATTCCTGAATACCAGACAGAACAGAGGCAAAGGGCCGCTGCCTGTCGTCAAGGCGTGCAGCGAGCGCGACTTCACCACCAAGAAGCCGAGGCTCAGACAAAAGGAGATCGTCGACTTCGTGCGGGAGATCGACGATCACATTGCGTCCAAGTACCCGCGCCTGCAGAGCAGAACGGTGGCGCTCGATTGCCTCGATATGGAGAAGACCGTCCTAACGTCTGACGGCTCGCTCTCCCACTCGATGATTCCTAGAGCCTATCTGTTCTTCATCCTCTCTCTCGAGGTGGACGGCAAGCCCGTCGAGATCTTCAAGTCGTGCGGAGGGCTTGGGCAGTTTGAGGACGTGTTCGACTCTCCTTCCTCCGTCTTTCCGTTGATCGCGGCCCAGTACGAACACCTGGAGCGGAAGGCCGAGGGAGTCCATGCGGACGCAGGCGTCAAGACGTGCATCCTCGATGCTGAGCTCGCCGGCATCCTTGCGCACGAAGCCATAGGCCATACAACAGAGGCCGACATAGTGATGGGTGGATCAGTCGCTGCCCGCCTGATGGACAAGGAAGTCGCCAGCCCGCTGATCACGCTGGTGGACTTCGCGAACTCGGCGCAAGGCCGGGACTGCCCTGTTCCCGTGTATGTAGATGACGAGGGCACAGAGGCCAAAGACACCGTGATAATAGACAAAGGCATACTCAAGAGCTTCCTTCACAACAAAGAAAGTGCGAAACACTTTGGAACAGAACCGACCGGGAATGCCAGAGCTTTTCAGTTCTCAGATGAACCGCTGATCAGAATGAGGAACACAGCGATTCTACCAGGAACCAGCAAGCTGGAGGACATGATCGCATCCGTCGATGACGGCTACTACCTGATCAGGTCCTCAAACGGACAGGCTGACTCCACGAGCGAGTTCATGTTCGGGATAGGCCTCGGGTACGAGATCAAAAACGGCAAGCTCGGACGTGCGATAAGGGACACGACCATCTCAGGAGTGGCCTATGACGTCTTGAAGACGGTCAGCATGGTCTCAGATGAGATGCACTGGACCGGTGCAGGCATGTGCGGAAAAAAACAGCCCATACCCGTCGGAATGGGCGGGCCAGCCGTCAAGTGTCGAGTGAGCATAGGAGGTCGGTAGAGATGACGCGCCAAGTGGAAAACCACGTGCAGATCGCGAAGAGAAGCCTGGACGCCCTGCTGAAGGCCGGCGCCGACAAGGCTCAGGTCGGGCTGACGGTAAGCGAAAGGCACGAGATGAACATAGAGACGGGTGAGCTCAGTCTCCTGAGAACCACCTTCAATAACTCTCTGCACTTGACCGCAATAAAGCAGGCTCGACTGGGCCAGATCGGCCTGAATCAGTTCGACAGCGCCTCAGTTGAGAAGGCGGTCGAAGACGTCATGGACATCGCGAACGGAGCGAAACCCGACGACGGCCATGACATCTCCGAATGGCAGCCTGCCCGGGAGTTCTACAGAGGCCCTGAAAAGCCTGACCTGGACGCCATGTACGACCGGATGAAGAGCTTCATCGCGACTGTGCAGCAGCGCCACCCCAGGGTGGTTCTGCGGCAGATCATCCTGAGCTTTACCCGCTCCAGCAGCTACCTGCTGAACTCCAACGGAGTGGACTTCCGGACGTTCAAAGGCATCTACCACTTCTCCGCCATGTTCTCGGCGCAGGAAGGTGACAAGGTCTCTTCGTTCAACGGCACCGGTCTTGCCATGAAGGATCTGGACCGCGAGCTCATAGACTGCGGCACTGTGGACATGCTGCTCAAGCAGTCGAGCGAGCAGATCGAGACCTACCCGGTGAAAGGCAAGTTCGTTGGCGACGTGATCGTTGCTCCAGATTGCTCAAACTTCCTGTATGGGTTTCTCACCGGAATGCTGGGAGATGGAGCGATCATATCCGGGACGAGCGTTTACAAAGACAAGGTGGGAGAACTGATAGCGAGTCCCATACTCAGTCTGCACAGCAGGCCAGTCTCTGAAGAGATCGCCGACGGCTATTTCGTCACAGGCGACGGGTACGAGGCAAAGGACAGCACGATCGTCGACCAGGGCGTGCTCAAGGGGCTTCTCCTGAGTCTCTACGGGTCTAGGAAGACCGGCAAGGAACGAGCGGCAAACGGCGGAGGGGCGTTCGTAGTCGATCCAGGCGACCGTTCGTTCAGCGACCTCATCAAGTCAGTAAAACGGGGTGTGCTCATGGACCGGTTCTCCGGAGGTGCCCCGAGCAAAAACGGCGATTTCTCGGGCATTGCGAAGAACAGCTACCTCATAGAGGATGGCGAGATCAAATGCCCGATCAGTGAGTCGATGATCTCGGGCAATTTCGTAGAGGCGTTCAAGAACATAACAGGGATATCCCGCGAGAGAGTCGACTACGGCTATGCAATATTGCCCTGGGTTGCCGTATCGGGACTGACGATATCAGGCAAGTAGCGGCTCCTCTGACGATTCGGGAAGTCGGGACCGTTCTGACGAGTTCGGGGAGCCGGCAGCGGGCATGGCGACCTCGTGGAAATGCAGGCGGCCCTGACGACCTAGCCGAAATAGAGGCGGCGCTGGCAATCTCGGAAAACCAGAGCCGCCTCTGACAATCTCAGAAGAACGGGGTCGACCCGTCTCTACAAAAACCCCAAAAAACCTCTTGACGTTATTTAGGTATTGTGGTACCTTAATATCGGAAAGGGTGATCCACTATGGGAAGTGTCGCTAGCATCAGTGAGGCCGCATCTCTGGCGTTTCACAGCATGCTTCTTCTGGCGAAGCACAGCGTCCACGAAGATGAGGCTTACCTGAATGTGAAAGATATCTCCCAGAGAACCGGGGCGTCTCAAGCTCATCTCTCTAAGGTTCTCCAGAGACTGGCTAAAGCTGGGCTGGTGAGATCCTCGACGGGACCGCGAGGGGGATTCACCCTCGCAAAGCCGACGGATCAGATCACTCTGCTCGACATCTACGAAGCGATCGAAGGACCGATCGAACTGCCGAATTGCCTCTTGAGGCGCGATGGATGCATGTTCACGCTATGCCTCCTCGACGGCTTCCTAGCAAGGGTAACAAAGGAGTTCCGCGACTATCTCGCAAACAAGAGGCTCTCAGACCTTGATTAGTCTAAGACAGGACTGAGCAACATCAGATCATTACAGGAGGTATCTACATGTTCTGCTACCAGTGCGAACAGACGGCAAATGGAAAGGGATGCACATCGTTCGGAGTCTGCGGCAAGGATCCGGAAACAGCTGCGCTGCAGGATCTCTTGATCCACGCATGCAAGGGCATCTCTTGGTACGCTAATCGGGCGGGGCAGCTCGGAATCAGGGATAGGGACGTCGATGTCTTTGTCGTCGAGGGGCTGTTTACCACAGTCACGAACGTCAATTTCGACCCCAGCCGGCTCCAGACTCTGCTGAAGAAATCGGTCGAGATCAAGCAGCGTGCAAAGGCGCTGCATGACTCAGCTGCCTCAGCGGCGGGAGCGAAGGCAGATGCACCCACGGAGCTGCGCGAGCTGCTCGAGTGGACTCCGGCGGATTCCGTTTCCGATCTGGTTGCGCAGCGGGACGAGATCAACGCAGGCAAGGTTAGTCGCCTGAAGAGTGTGGGCGAAGACATCGTTGCGCTCGAGGATCTGATCCTGTTTGGCCTCAAGGGCATGTCAGCCTACATTGACCACGCACAGATACTGGGCGTCGAGGATGAAGGCGTCTACTCCTTCGTTCATGAGACCTTGAGCTTCCTGGCAGAGGGCAATCACGGTCCAGATCAGCTCATTGCTATGGCACTCAAGGTCGGAGAGGTCAACCTCAAGGTAATGGAGCTGCTCGATCGAGCGAACACTGGTGCCTACGGACACCCAGTGCCGACCCGAGTCCGAATAACCCCGGTGAAGGGAAAGGCAATACTCGTTTCAGGGCACGATCTGAGGGATCTCAAGCTCCTGCTTGAGCAGACCGAGGGCAAGAGCATCAACATCTACACGCACGGTGAGATGCTGCCCGCACACGGGTACCCCGAGCTCAAGAAGCACGCTCACTTGGTAGGCAACTATGGCGGCGCATGGCAGGATCAGCAGAAGGAGTTCGACGCATTCCCGGGTGCAATACTGATGACCACAAACTGCCTGCAAAGGCCTAGAGAGAGCTATCGGAACAGGATATTCACAACGGGTCTTGTGGCGTGGCCGAATGTCACCCACATCGCGAACAAGGACTTCACTCCGGTCATAGAAGCAGCGCTGGCAGCCCCCGGATTCACCGAGGATGAAGAGGAGAAGACTATCACAGTGGGATTTGCCAGAAACGCTGTCCTTAGCGTTGCGGGGGCAGTGATAGATGCGATCAAGTCCGGCAAGATCAGACACTTCTTCCTTGTGGGCGGGTGCGACGGGGCGAAGCCTGGACGCAACTACTACACCGAGTTTGCAACCAAGGTCCCCGACGACTGTGTCATACTCACTCTGGCTTGCGGGAAGTACAGGTTCAACAAGCTAGACTTCGGAGAGATCGGGGGGATCCCAAGGCTCCTAGATGTCGGACAGTGCAACGATGCACATTCAGCGATCCAGATAGCGTTGGCGCTGGCAAAGGCTTTTGGCACGGATGTGAACAGTCTGCCTTTGTCACTCATACTGTCGTGGTACGAACAAAAGGCAGTCGCGATCCTGTTGTCATTGCTACACCTCGGCATCAAGAACATCCGACTAGGTCCCAGCATTCCGGCATTTGTCACTCCGGGAATATACAAGGTGCTCAAGGAGACGTTCAACCTCATGCCTGTGACAACGCCGGACGAGGATTTGAGGGAGATCCTGGGCGACGGCGCGGTGAAGACCGCGTAACCCGGTGCGCCCAGCAATGTGCGGGACGGGGCGTTTCCCCCGCCCGCCAGTACATACACAACAGATTCGTATCAGGAAATCCATGGCACAAGAGGCTCACAAAAAAAGGAGGATGACCCTCAATGACAGCAACGCTAAAGAACCCCTTTGACATTAGTGGGAAGAATGCAATCGTGACCGGAGGCGCTATGGGCATAGGATTCGGGATAGTCAAGCGCTTTGTCGAGGCCGGAGCCAACGTGGTGATCGCAGACATCGACCTCAATGCAGCCGAGGCTGCTGCGAAGAAGCTCGCAGAAGGGCCTGGGAAGGCTGTGGCGATGCGTGTCGACGTCAGCCAGGAAGACGCCGGCGACAAGATGGTAGAGAAATGCGTCAAGGAGTTCGGATCTGTAGACATTCTCGTGAACAACGCAGGTATCTTCCCCTCTGTTCCAATGCTGGAAATGGAGCCTGCGCTGTTTGACAAGGTGATTGCCATCAACCTCAAAGGACTCGCCTTCGCGTCGAAGGCAGCTGCAGCTCAGATGATCAAGCAGGGCAAGGGAGGCAAGATCATCAACATAGCGTCCATCGACAGCCTCCATCCGTCAATGGTAGGGCTTGCCGCTTATGACGCATCCAAGGGCGGCGTGCTCATGTTCACCAAGAACTTCGCACTAGAGGTCGCTCCCCACGGCATACTCGTCAACGCAATAGCGCCTGGCGGGATCACCACAGAGGGCACGAGCGGTCCAATAGGCAGCCTCACGAAGGAACAGATGGAGCAGGTTTTGGACCAGTTCAAGCAGCTGATTCCTCTTGGAAGGATGGGCGAGCCTGACGACATCGCCAAGGTGACTCTCTTCCTCGCATCGCCTGCCGCCGACTACATGACCGGAGAGATGATAGTGGTCGATGGAGGAAGATTGCTGAAGTAAGACAGCTGCAGGCAGAGCAGTTCCATCCTCCCACACGCAGCAGGAGGCGGGCGAGTCCCGCCTCCTGCTGCGTGTACCCCATAGCCCAACCCGTGCATGAGATCTGCCTTTACTTCATATCTTAAGTATGTCCGAAGTGCGGACTGGCCCTTCCCCAGGGCCTGAATGCCGGAACTCGGACCAGCCCTTGACAGGGTCTTGGTGTCCAGGACACGGGCAAGCCCTTCCCAGGGCGACAGTATCCGGAGACTTCGGTGAGAGGTGAGGCAACAGACATGCACTCGAGGACCAGGAGCCATCGCATGGTCATGCTCTTCATTACGGCTGCTGTGTGCTTTGGATTGGGCTTCGTCGCTGCGATAGTCACCGATCTGTTAGCCGAATCTTCGGGCAACGTTTCTCAGGGTTCAGAGCCAAGCGTGCCGGCTGTCTCAACTGCGCTTTCCCGGCAGTTGTTTGTGACCGCCGCCCTACTGCCTCAGCGCCAAACACCGCTCTCCCTTGACCTCGGCCACGCTGATGATATATCGCGAACGGACAATGACTGGGTTGAGCTGACCGTGATAGCAACAGCATATAACGCCGACAAGAGAAGCACTGGGAAGGAACCAGGGCACCCAGCCTACCGAGTGACGTATACCGGCACGACTGCCGTGGAGGGCAGAACCGTCGCGGTAGATCCAAACGTCATCCCGCTCGGATCAGAGATAAAGATACCTGCACTCAGTCCATGCACATACATTGCTGAGGACACAGGGCGGCTGATCAAAGGCAAGCGAATAGACATTTACATGGAGGACGAGCAGGACTGTCTCAACTGGGGGGTGCGGTACGTGAGGATCATGTACAGACGCCCTGAGGAAGCGTGGGGATGCAACCGCAACTACCTCTCGCGAATCAGCCTATGAGACTGCACTTACTCACTTCTCGGCCCACGAATCAGCAATCGCGACCTCAGCTATCACCGGAACCAGAGTGAGGTAATGCCGCCCGGCCTGTTCCATCGTGGACTTGAGTGTCGAAGACGCCCACTCGGCCTTCGCTTCAGGTGCCTCGAGTATGATCTCGTCGTGAACGCTCCCGATGATCCGCACACCTGTTCCTGACAGGGCATTGGCCAGCATAGCCAAAGCCTTCTTCACTATGTCCGCGGCTGTCCCCTGAACCGGTGTGTTGAGGAGCCCTGTGAGCGGCGGGTCAGTCCGCCACTGGCGCAGCCTCCCGCCAAGGGTTCTCGTCGACATCTCTCTCGAAGTGCTGACAGCTCGATGCCACCTCTCCAGTCCTCTATACGCGTCAAAGAACCTGCTTCTGAACGTCTCTGCCTGCTCGAGAGTCATTTCGACACCGTAAGTATTACGTGCATATGCCCGCAAGCCCGCAGCTCCCATTGCGTAGATCAGGCCGAAGTTGACGGCCTTCGCAGCCTGGCGTTCACCGCCTGTGACCTCATCGATCGGCTTTCCCGTGACCAGGGATGCAGTGAGCCTGTGCAAGTCCTGCCCCTGCTGGTAGGCTGCTATCATCCTCACGTCTTTGCTGATCTCTGCCGCAACTCTCAGCTCGATCTGTGAGTAGTCGGCTATCACCATCTTGTAGCCTTCATCCGGGATGAAGCAGGACCTGAACTCAGCGCCTCTGGGGACCTGCTGCAGGTTTGGGTCACTGCAGGAAAAGCGTCCGGTAGATGCCCCGAGCTGATGATACGTCGGATGGATCCTTCCTGTTACCGGGTGGGCATACGAAGGCAGGCTCTCGGCAAACGCCTGGACCTTCTTTGCCACCTCGCGGTAGTTGAGGAGGGCAGCGACCACCGGGTAATCGCCCGCAAGGGGCGCGAGCTGGGCTCTGGACGTGCCCTCCGCCGGCACGCCTAGAGACCTCAGGGCGTCCAGGACCTGCTGGGTGCTATCCAGGTTTATGGTCTGGTATTCCGCACCGAAGAGGGAAACCTCGCCGACTATCGCCTCCCTGAGCATGCTCTGGAGCTCAGAAGCTGCTCTCTCCATGTCCAACTGCAGTTGCTGCGTCAGATGTTTCCATCTGTCTATGGCGAGGCGCATGCCGTTGAGTTCCATATCCACGACCGCGTCTAGGCAATCAAACTCCAGCTTAGCGGTATTTATGAGTCCATGACGCACCAAGAGCGGAATGAGCGCAGCCCGAAGTTTCGGCAGGACCGTCGCGTCCTGGGCGGCGTACTCGAGCTGGTCGTCCGTGAGGTCCCTGCTCCAATCGCTCATCTGGTATCCTTTTTGGAGGTTCAGCCCTAGATACTGCTTTGCCAGGTCCTCCAACCCATGCCCCGCAACCTGATAGCCCGCAGTAAGGAGCTGAGAAGCAAGCATGGTGTCAAACACAGGCTGAGCGACAGTCACTCCTGCTCTCCTGAGGAATTTCAGGTCGAACTTCGCGTTGTGGAAGACCTTGACCTGATCTCGGTCAAAGAAAGCTCGGAGAGCGGGGACGGCCTGATCTCCAAGGCGGAACATATCCAGGATGAAGACACGATCGGAGCCTTCCGCAGTCAGCTGCACAAGGCGAAGCTTGTCGGACAGCGGATCCAGCCCCGTTGTCTCGGTGTCGACGCCTATCACCCTAGACTGCGAAAGGTCACTGAGCGCGGCAGTCAAGGCTTGTACATCGGAAACCAATACATAGTCCTTTGCGCCTGTCATGACAACACCTCAATAAGTGTCTCTGCCATCATGACTACACCTCTACCAGTGCTTCTGCCGTCATGACTACATCTCATCTAGTGTTTCCGCCATACGGTGAGTCCTGCGTAGTCTAGCTCATAACCAATCTGCCTCATGTGCTCAGCGGTTACGACGTCCAGTTCCTCAACCTGGTGACCCCCCACTTCCTTGACGGTCATCGATGTACGCGCGACCCATAGATGTCCTTCCCGGAAGGCAAGGGTCAGTCTATTCACTGCCTCATTGAAGGTTTCGTTATCTATTCCCTCTGCAGGAATCAGGTTTGCTCCGTAGCTGGTCGCCAGGAGCACTGCCTCTCCATCCCTAAAGACTACTGCCGAACTCTGTGTTCTGCTCCAAGACAAACCCGGCGGGCACTGAGCGAACATCGCCCTGTAAGGAACCGCAGGATCTGCAGCAACGAGCACTACCCAGTCCGGATCCTTCTTCGCCCGATTCCATCTCTCGTCACCGAATGACCGGAGGCTGTCGACCAGCTCTTTTGTGGAAAACTGAATGCCCGAAAGGCCTGAGACGAAGTAGCCCCTGACATACTCTCCGGCCATCTCCTTCGTGTCGAGATACAGGTATGCCTCCCGCCAGGGAATCCATGAGCATTCAGCTTCGAAGGTCTCCTTGCATATTATCCCGTACCTGCGCAGGATGCGGGCTGCCATAGCCTGGATGGCTGATTCATCTCCTGCCTTCATGCTGGCCACTGAAGCGACGACGCTCCACCTGCCTGTCCTGGCCAGCAAGTCGGGGCGGGACAAGACTGTGCGCATAGATTCAGAGCGGGACATAAGCCTAACGGGCATGAACTCGCTGCTCGAGACCAAACCTCTCCAGACGAGCTCCTCCAGCGCGCTCCATACCCTGGTCAGTGAAAAGGACGTGATCTTGGCCAGGTCAGTCACGGAGGGACTGCCGGCCGCCCGCACTGCGTTCAGCACCTTTATGGCGTCCGGCTCCAACTGGTCTTCGTCCTCTGCGGGCTCGCTCACAAACATGTCGAAGAAGTCGTCGCTATGGAAGATCGCAATTTCGTGAGTAGACCCGCTCGTGCGGCCCACCCACCGGAGCCTGCCGTTCGCACACAGCTGATCAAGATGGTAAGACGAGTATGAGCGCATCCTCGATGGCAGCACGAAGTCCTCCCACCAAGCGACTGGCAGGAACACCCCGCCGGTCATCTTTACGGCCTGTTCGAGCTTGGACAGACTCGATCTATCGCTGGGTGCGCCTGAGATCGGTTCGCCTGATACCAGTTCGCCCGAGATTAGCTCGCTTGAGGTCGGCCCGCCAGAGATCGGTTCGCCTAAGCCCCCTTCGGTGCGCATCTCACCGGAGATATTGCTGAGGGCTGTGAACCGGCGGGCCTGCGCGGGCGCGACACCTTGCCTGGCGAAGACGAACCGGCACACGGTCTCGCTGCTCTTTGGCTCCATGTCCCGCTTCGCGTAACGCAAAGTCAGGGCCCTGAGGCGCTCATACAGATCTGTCCTGCACCACCTGGCTTCAGCAGTCCCTTCCCAGTGCTGTATGGAGATCAACTCTCCACGGTCTCTCAGCGCCTCTACGGTAGCCATTGCCATCGTATGAGAAACCGGGTAGACCGCTGTCAGATCGTCCAGGCTGAACGGGAGCGAAGACGAGACAAACCTTCGGACCAGGGTCTCGGTAGCCTTGGCCTGGTCCATGTCTTGCGCGGTCTCAACGCTCTCGCGAATGCTCTCTCGATTCGATCCTGAGTGAATGATCAGGTCGCTGAAGCGCAGCTGCGCCGCGGCACACAGGATGGGTATGTCCTCTGTGGCCACCCACCGGGGTTCGGTCCAGACGGGCAGTGTCACCAGACAGGCGCGTCCATCTGCTTCTAACTGAGCGAGCACGCTGTTCAGCCACTCCAGCTCGCCGAGCTCTTCCAGCCGACACTGCGGAGACGGAGTTGGACCTAGCACTCGAAGAGTCCGATGCACCTCATCGGGTCCGCGGACGCGTCCAATCGCTTCCCTGAGCCTCGACTCTCTCAGATCCTCAATTGCCCTCGGGTCAATCGACTCGTACTCAACGCTCTCGGCAGGGGCCCCGAACACCGAGAAGTCTGAAACGAACGCGCTTCCGCGCTGTTCGGCACGGGGCAGATCATATACGTACATGTAGGCGCCGAAGAACTTGAACAGCAGCTCTGCGCCAAACGGCGAGGGGAAGAGGGAGGTGACTTCTCTAACCTCCACGCTGCCCTGCCCGATCGCGCGGAGCGTGTGCAAAAGACCCTCAAGGTCGAATGAGTTGTCGAGGCACTCTTTGTATGCCTCAAGCACAATCGGATGATCGATTCGTGTAGATGCTTCGTCCAGAAGCTCTGCACCGCGGAGCCTCTGAATCCACAACGGGAAACGTCTTTTCCGGGATCCAGTGCCCGGCCGAGTAAGCATCAGGGCTCGCGATGCGCAGCACCTGAATGCCGTCCCAAAGGCCGGCGTCTCTGGAAGCCGTTCGAGGATGAGCCGATGAGCGTCTGCAGAAGAGATGTGGTCGAAGAGGCCCATCGTCCTGGCGTTCTTGTCAAAGACGTGGATGAGGATGCCGTCATCATTGTGCATGTACTCGGCAGTACACCCCAGCTGATCGGCTATGACCTTTGTAAGGAGAAATCCCAGCCCAGCATTGACTCCTGAACCCAGTGGGCAATGGACGAGTATCCGTTTTTCTCCCGCCTCGTCCGAGAAGTGCTCGACTACAATTCTCCTGTCTGTAGGCACCGCACCGGTCGCGGCTATCTGGTCCTCGATGTAGCTGCGGAGGTTCTCGACTACCCGCTCAGTGGGATGGCATACCTCTCGAATCCACTCCTCATAGTCGCCTGACTCCATCTTCTCCTGAAGAGTTCTGATGAAGCGGCCGAGGCGAAGACCTGTCTCCCGCGGTCTCCCGGGTCCTTCTCCTCTCCAGAATGGGAGCTTTGCTTCGCCTCCCGGTGCTTGCGTCACTATTACCCTGTCGCGCTCTATCCTCTCGATGCGCCAAGCCGACGTGCCGAGCGTGAACTTCTCGCCCCTCCGGCTCTCGGTAACGAACTCCTCATCTAGCTCGCCGAGCTTGACATCTGTACCCGCAAGGCAGACCTGGTAGTAACCTCTGTCGATGATCGTGCCCGAGTGGGATATTGCGACCATGCGCCCAAGCGGAGTCGCTCTGATCTTATCGTTGATTGCATCCCATACGATTCTGGGCTTTGACGAACGCGCGGCGTCCTCGCCCGCCCCACCGGGGTCGGAGAGGACGGCCAGCACTGCCTTTAGATGAGAGAGGCTCAGTGCCCTGTACGGATATGCCCGCCTGATTACTCCATACAGCTCGAGCAGAGTGTATTCCTTGACCGCGGCACAGGCGACTACCTGTTGCGCCAAGACATCCAGAGGAGCCTCAGGAATGCGTACTGCCTCGATGTAGCCCTCCTCCATCTGGGCCTCTGCAAACGCACACCTGAGCAGGTCGCCTCTCGTCTTGGTCATTATCACACCCTTGCTGACGGCGTCGAGGCGGTGCCCTGACCTTCCGATTCTTTGCACCACCTGGGCAATCGTGGTCGGAGATTCGATCTGGACTACCAGATCAATGGCCCCAATGTCAATGCCAAGCTCCAGAGACGATGTTGCCACCAAACAGGGAAGCTGCCCCTTTTTGAGCAGGCTCTCCACCTCCATTCGAGCCTCCTTGGAGACGCTTCCATGATGAGACTTGGCGATCTCCTCGCCCGCCAGACCGTTTATGCCTGCGGCGACGATCTCTGCAGCCCTTCGGTTGTTCACGAACACGAGGGTAGAGCGATGCTGTCGGATCATCTCGAGTATCTCACTGCAAATGGCAGTCCACAGCGGACCGCCCTGCAGATCGCGGTAGTCATCCACGGGCGCCATGACCTTGACATCAATCTCTTTGGTAAGAGAGCACTTGACCACCTTGACGTTTCTTGGCACCAAGTGGCCGAGCAGCGCGTCCCTCTCCTCAGCATCGGGAGTGCCGTCGCCGCCGACCGATGAACCCTGCAGGCTCGGCGGCTCGCAGGCCGCATCGCCTGCCCAGACATATCCACCCAGAAACGCCGCAGCAAGCTCTGCCGGCTCGATCGTCGCCGACAACCCTATCCTGACCGGATCCTTTTCTGTTAGCTCACACAGACGCTCGAGCGACAAGGCAAGATGAGTGCCTCGCTTGGTGCCGCAGACTGCGTGAATCTCATCTACGATCACATATTGGACTGTGCGCAGGATATCTCGGGCTCGCGCAGAGGTCAGAATCAGATAGAGAGATTCAGGAGTTGTAATGAGGATGTCAGGGGGTCGTCGCAACATTCGCTGTCGCTCAAACGACGGCGTGTCTCCGGTCCGGACCGCCTTAGTGATCTCCGGCAACGAGACGCCAGCCCTATCTGCGCATCTCTGAATCCCCCTGAGTGGTACCTCAAGGTTGCGGTAGATGTCGTTGTTGAGCGCCTTCAGAGGAGAGACGTAGAGGACACGCACCCCCGGCACCCATCGCCCGGACGGTGTCTCCGTCTTCGCGCTGATGAGCGAGTCGATGCACTTCAGAAACGCGGCAAGCGTCTTCCCGGCGCCCGTCGGAGCGACGATGAGCACGTTGCTTCCTCGGGCGATCTCGGGCCACGCTCGCGCCTGGGGTTCACTGGGTTCGCCGAGTTCGGCGCGAAACCAGTCTCGGATCATCGGATGGAACGACTGCAGCGCATCAACATCCATTCCCGCAGGATCTTCGCGCCTCTTCCCGACCTCCATTGAGGAAAATCCTCCCTACAGACACTTGGTGGTGCAGTTCCTTCTACAATCCGGCATTGTTATCCTTCCCTGCCACACCGGCTATCCTTCGCCTCCACCATTGCTGTCCTTCCCTGCCACCAAGGTCTGCTAACAGCCGCGGATCAGTCTACTGACCGCCGTCACCACCGCCCTTTTTCTCTTCCAGCACCCGCTTCAGCCAGCGCTGGTAAGCCTGACCGCCCTCTTCCCTCCAGTATCGTTCAAACTCTGCTGTCCTTTTCTCATCGACATCCAGTTGCTCCGGGTGCTCTAGTTGCTCCTGTGAGCGATCACTGTCAGCATCATGGGAATCTGTATCCGGGCGAGTTCTCTCAGGTCGTCTGTCGTCGTGTCTTCTACTGTTTCTGGAGTGATCGCCGCTCGGGCTAACCAGTATCTTGGCCAGTAACAGCAGCCCCAACGCCTGCCAGACAGTGATTGTCGCCAGACCGAAGATGTCAGGCATCAACCAGTTCCAAAGCGCCTTCACCAATAAGCCAACTAGGAAGGCGAATACAGCCACCACAATGAGGGTGACTGGCACAGCCACTCTCCAGCGCTTCTCAGCTGCCCTGAATAGTCTTGAAATCAAGTATGGCACCCCCTCTACGGCTTGTCTCAGATCCCATCGCTATCCCTCCATCATTCCGTTGCTCGCAAGCATCCTTCTGATCCTGGAGATCGCCCTGGACTTCCTCGAGAGCAATGTGCCGATAGGAACTCCCCATTCTGCAGACAGATCTGCAAACCGTTTGCCCATGAACTCAGTAGCTATCAGTACGTTCCGCTCGGTCTCAGGCAGCTTCCCGATGGCCTCATACAGCGCTTCGCGGAGCTCGCTGTGCGCAACAGCTGATTCAACGTCCCCTCCAACGTCAGCGATCAAGTCGGCCAACGAAGATCCTTCATCGCCGATCTTGGCCTCCAACGAGTCAGCGTCGCGCCTTGCTCTGTACAGGTCGATGCTTCTGTTCCTGACAGAGGTTCTCAAGTACGCGGCGATGCGCTCGATCGGTATGCTGCCGACGGGCAGGGAAAGAAACCTGGCTATCACGTCCTGCACCACGTCTTCCGCGTCCCAGTGGACGATATCGGAGACGAGCTGCTCCGCATACCTGAGCAAGGATCGGTATTCGGCTAGGATTGCCCGTACCACCGGGTGCTGTTCTCTCTCCATACTCATACAGACGACAGCTGGTGCAGATTATTGCAGGCGATTCGAACAACTGGATATGAACCCAGGCTGCCCCTCAACATCGTTAGGACTACCTAAGTGGGAGATCTTCGAAAGAATGGCCAGCATGCTCGGTTGATTGAGGTTTCAGTGCCATCGTAACATGTTGTCGGAGGTCCGTCCAGTGCTCAGCCACAGAGAGCAAGGCATGAGGGATCGTCCAGAGGATCGCTCAGTGAGGAACCAACCTGGTATACGTGGGAAGGCTCATCAGAATCCATTGACGAGTGGCAACTGAATGACAACTACGGAATAGGAGTGGCTCCAATGCTGAGGAGAACACGTTTCATAGCAGCGATCATTGCACTCATTCTCATGACAGGCTTGATTTCAGCCTCAGTCCAGGCAGCCGTCACAGCCGACAGTGTGATAAGCATCGCTCAGAGCCTGAGAGGCAAGGTCAAGTACGCTCACACCTACGATCCAGCAAACCTCAAGTTCGACTGCTCCGGCTTTACCCTGTATGTGTTCAGAAGAGCCGGACTCGACCTCAGGACAAATGATGACGACTACCAGGTCAAACTCGGCGTCCCGGTCAGCAAGGCCAACCTCAGGAAGGGCGATTTGGTCTTTTTCAACTCGAACAAGAGCAACCCGAATGACGTTACGCACGTTGGGATTTACATGGGCAACGGCTACGTGATCCACAACACGAGCTCGGCGGGCGGCGTAATAGTCACCAACATGAACACCAGCAGCTATATGAAGAACGACTACAAGACCGCAAGACGAGTCATCGGCGTCCCGCTGATCAACGTGCCTAAGGACGGGAAGGCCTACGTGGTGACCGATCACGGCTGGGTGACCGTCAGATCGAAGCCGTCGGCCAGTTCTGCTGCGCTAGGCAAGGCTCTGTTCCCGCAGCCGTACCAATTGATCAAGAAGTACAACAACTACTGGTATCAGATCAGGTACAACGGGAAGATCGGCTATATCACGACGGATCCGAAGTATGTCCGCGCGTACTACCCGAGCTCATCGAGCTCCTCCACAACAGGCCGCATCCTGATGACCGATCACGGCTGGGTCAACGTGAGGAAAGGTCCGTCCCTCAGTGCGGAGATCATAGGGAGACTGTATTACGGCCAGAAGTACGAGCTGGTAGGCAAGTACAACGACTACTACTACAAGGTCAGGTACAACGGGCAAATCGGATATGTCACGACCAGCCCACTGTATGTCCACGTATACTAAAGCGCAAAGCCCAGGAGGCCTGAGGCAGGCCTTGGCTCGCCTCAGACTGACGGGCACGTGAGACTGGCGGCACTTCCGTTTGTCGGGCTAGGCAGTCCAGACAGGGTAGGACACGGGCAAGGTAATCGAGAGCCCTTCTCTCCAATCGGCGGAGAAGGGCTCTCCTGCCTGTCTCGCGATGAAGGACCCGCCCGCCTCGCAATGAAGGATCTCAATGGAGAGTGACGAAACGAATAGGTGCCTGGCATGTACAGGCAGTCTGGCACTTCATCGGTTAGTCGTGTGTCCGAAGCCGACTCCGAGAGTACAATACTCAGTGACGAAGCGTGACGAGACGCTCGACTCAACCAGACAGGAGCAGTTTTGTGGAACATCGTGCTCATGACCACGATCATGCAAAAGGCCACGATCATGTTCATAGCCATGGTGATACTCATGGCCACGACCACTCAGGGAGCCATAGCCGAACTGCAGGCCACCTCAAGGTGGGCATAGCCCTAAACCTTGGATTCTCTCTGATAGAAGCCGTTATCGGATTTCTAGCCAACAGCGTCGCGATTCTGAGCGATGCTGTGCACGACTTCATGGACAGTGGATCGCTTCTGCTGTCACTCGTCGCTGCCTGGGTAAGCCAAAAGCCGCCTGACGAAAAGAGGAGCTTCGGATATCGCCGCGCCTCGATTCTTGCAGCACTGCTCAATTCGTCTATCCTCATGGCCACTGCAGTGTTCGTCGGATACCACGCAGTCCGGCGCGTGTTTCAGCCGGCAGAAGTCAGATCTGTGTACATGCTTGTTGTCGCAGGACTGAGCATTGTGGTGAACGGCGCTGCAGTCCTCAGAATCGGGCACGATCGACATCATGACCTCAATCTGCAAAGCGCCTTCATGCACCTTCTTGAGGATGCTCTTGGAGGCCTGGGACTGCTGGTCGGAGGACTGGTGATCCACTTCACCGGCTGGCACGTGATTGACTCGGTGATCGCTTTGATCTTGAGTGCGCTGATCTTCAGAGGTGCGCTTCGCATCGTCCTCAAATCGATCAATGTCTTCATGGAGGGCACCCCGGAGGGCATGGATATCGCGGCATTGGAGCAGGCCCTTCTCAGCCATCCGCTTGTGCAAGAGGTCCATCACATCCACGTCTGGATGCTGGACACCACTCACTACAGCATGAGTGCGCATGTCCGGCTGCGAGACCGCACTCTCCCGCCGGGCCTGTACGATGAACTCGCAGAACTGGTCAGGCCGTTCAGGGTCCATCACTTGACTGTGCAGGCTGAAGGTCCCGAAGGAATATGCCTGCCCTGCTGCTGAACCACGGCTCTCCTGGCTGCTGAACCACGGCCCTCCCGGCGCTGAAAAACGGCTCCCGGCCTTCGAAACACACCTCTCCCAGGCACTTTTACACTGTCATTCCCGCGTGCTATAATGTCAGTGCGTAGGTGCATTCGAGCGGCTTCACTTCTTCGCTGATCGCCTACGCAGCAACAAGCCGAATACCTGGTGAACTAGAGGCAGAGTAGGTGTCGCGCGTCAAGTGCCACAGGATGGGATGTTGCCTGTGGACGAAAGGGCAAGAGACGCCCTGCGGTGTGGCATCGCATCCGCTGCCACGAGAAGAAGCAGGCTAATACCGTGCCTTGCTTTTCCGTGATGGCGACTCTAGTCACACGCGGAAAGGAAGGCGTTTTTTGTGCTGGAAGAGAGAGACCGCCTAAGGTTGCTCGTGTTATCCGGGCTGCTCACCGCAATGAGCATCGTGTTTTCCAGATTCCTCAGCGTGCAGATCCCGCTGAGCGGCATCGGCGCTCTGCGTCTGGGCTTCGGGCCCTTGCCTGTGATAGTCGCAGGCCTGATCGGAGGTCCCGTGATGGGCGCGGGAGTAGGTGCCGCTGCAGATCTCATCGGCTACTTCATAAACCCGTTCGGTGCAGCATTCGTGCCCCATATCACTGTGGTGTCGATCCTGACAGGAGCAGCGCCTGCCGTGCTGCTGCGGGCGCTTCACCACAATGCCTATCAGAGACCGGGGCTGTTGATGTACCTGGCTGTGATCGGCGTCTCCCAGGCAGTCCTTCATATCGGTGCAATGTCTCTGATAATGTTCTGGGTCTACGGTCTGCCCGTGAATGTGAGCCTGCTGTTGCGAAGCATCGCTCAGGCGATACTGATCCCCATCTATTCAATCCTGGCGTATGCTGTGGTGGACGGAACCTACTATCGCCTGAACATCGCCCGACGTCCTATCGCTCGATATCCAGAGCGCTGAGATCCACAGACGATTGCCTGCCGCCCTCGCGAGCGACCTGAAGGCGGGTCATGGCTCGTCTCAGCGCCGCCTGTGCCCTGACGATGTCGACATCGTGGCTGTGAGCCGCCAGCCTCTCCTTGGCGCGGCGCTGCGCGGCAAGCGCTCGTTCTACGTCAACTTCCTCGGGCAGCTCAGCGGCTTCAGCTAGTACGACAACCTTGTCTTTGGTGACCTCCATGAACCCTTCACTGATGGCCATGACGAGCTTCTCGCTGCCCTTGTAGATTCGCAGCACGCCTGTCTGGAGCCGGGTTACGAGCGGTATGTGGCCGGGCAATATACCTAAGTCCCCTTCGATCCCAGGCGCAACCACCATATTGACTTCGTCACTGAACTCGATCCGGTCAGGCGTGACTATGTCCAGCCTGAGGGTTTTGTCGGTGATCATATCGTTCCTCCGCCGAGATAGCCCAGAGCCGATCGCCTACTGCCCCATAACCAATCACTCGCAGCCAATCACTCGCGACCAGTCACTCCCCCGACTCAATCCGCTTCGCCTTCTCGACCGCTTCGTCTATGGTTCCGACCATGAAAAACGCCTGTTCAGGAAGATGATCATGCCTGCCCTCTATGATCTCTCTGAATCCTCGCACCGTCTCTTTGGCTGGAACAAACCTGCCCGGGATCCCCGTGTACTGCTCCGCGACGAACATAGGCTGCGACAGGAATCTCTGGATCTTCCTGGCTCTGGCCACGATCAGCTTGTCTTCATCAGACAGCTCGTCGATTCCCAGAATCGCGATTATGTCCTGAAGCTCCTTGTACTTCTGAAGGATCTCCTGGACCTGCCGGGCTGTGTCATAGTGAGCCTGGCCGACGACACTGGGATCGAGCAGTCTTGAGGTAGAGGTCAATGGGTCTACGGCAGGGTATATGCCGAGTTCTGCAATGCTCCGGTCGAGATTCGTTGTCGCGTCCAGGTGAATGAACGTCGTGGCCGGAGCAGGATCGGTGTAGTCGTCAGCCGGGACATAGACCGCCTGTATCGAGGTTATGGATCCCCTCTTGGTGGACGCGATCCTCTCCTGCAGTGCACCGAGTTCTGTCGCCAGGGTCGGCTGGTATCCGACAGCCGCGGGCATCCTGCCGAGAAGCGCCGACACCTCTTGTCCCGCCTGAATGTACCTGAAGATGTTGTCGATGAAGAGCAGGACGTCCTGGCCCATCCTGTCCCGGAAGTACTCCGCCATTGTTAGGCCGGCCAGAGCAACTCTGAAGCGGGCGCCCGGCGGCTCGTTCATCTGTCCAAAGACGAGCGCTGTCCTGTCGAGCACTCCAGACTCCTTCATGCTCTGCCACAGCTCATTGCCCTCTCTGGTCCTCTCGCCGACGCCGGCAAACACCGAATAGCCGCCGTGCTCGTGTGCGATATGCCTGATAAGTTCCACGATGAGTATCGTCTTCCCGACCCCCGCTCCTCCGAACAGGCCGACCTTCCCACCTCTCGGATAGGGGGAGAGCAGGTCTATCACCTTGATGCCGGTTTCGAATACCTCTCTCTTGGTCTCGAGATCCTCCATGCGTGGAGGGTCACGGTGGATGGAGCTCTCCTCCGTGGCGTTGACCGGACCGCCTCCGTCTATCGTCTGCCCGAGGACGTTGAACACTCTCCCGAGAACCTCCGGGCCGACCGGCACTGTTATCGGCCGTCCGAGAGACTCTGCTGGCATGTCACGCGAAAGCCCCTCTGTAGGGCTCATGGATATGCACCTGACCGTCGATCTCGAAATATGCTGTGCGACCTCGAGGATCACTTCCCGGCGCGATGAAGGGCTCTGCCTTCTCTGCCCGTCGTCTATCACTCTTATGGCCGTGTTTGCCGGCGGAAGGTCTCCGTTAGGAAACTCGACCTCCACCACAGGACCGACTATGCGCGTGATTCTACCCACACTCATCTGAGGCCCTCCTCGAGCAACGCCTCTGAACCGCCAATGATCTCCGCCAGTTCTTCTGTGATCTCCGACTGCCTCGACCGGTTGTAAAGAAGTGTGAGCTCTCGGATCATCCTGTCTGCGTTGTCCGTCGCTGCACTCATCGCCGTCAACCGCGCAGCCTGCTCTCCTGCATATGACTCCAGCAAAGCCCTGTAGATCTCGGTCTCGACATATCTAGGGACGAGATGCCCCAGGATTGATTCCTCCGACGGCTCAAAGAGACACGTGCCCTCGCGGCTCGCCCCGCGGTTCTCCTGGCCATCCTCCAGGGGAATCATCGGCAACAGGCGGAACACCCTCGGGCGCTGCTCGAACGATGAGTAGAACCTGCTGTACACAAGAAGAGCCTGGTCGATCTTCTCTTCGAGAAACAGCTTCATGACATCCGCAGCGATCCTCGTCGCAAGGGCGAAGGTCGGCCGCTTTCCCGGTCTCAGGTACTCCTCCAGCGGCTGAAATCCCTTGGAGAGGAGCGCATCCCTTCCTACCTTCCCGACAACCAGGAAATCCACATTCCCGGAAAGCGCGTTTTCGCTGATGTAGTCAAATGCAAGCTTGATGACATCGTCGTTGAACGGGCCGCAGAGACCGCGATCCGAGGTGAACAACACTATTGCAGATCTTCCGCCGGTCCGCACGGCCATCAGAGGGTGATGCCCCTCTCCAGCCAGACGAGCGATGTCCACCAAGACCTCGCTAATGCTTTTCGCGAACGGTCGCGCCTGCTCGATCCTGCGTTCGGCCTGTTTGAAGCGGATGGTTGAGAGCATGCTCATAGCCTTGGTTATGTGCCTGATCTCTTTGATGCTCTTGATCCTGCGCTTGATGTCATCGAGGTTCTGCACTCACTTCTCCCCCTGGTCACTGGAAACAGCAAGCGACTTCTTGAACTCGATCACAGCCTCTCGCAGCTCATCGGCTATCTCGTCTATCTTGCCGGTCTGCCGGATGTGCCTGAGGATATCGGGACGGGTCTCATTGATGTACACCAAGAGCTCCCGCTCGAACCACTTCACCTGGTCGACAGGAACGTCGTCCAGCAGACGCTGAGACACCGCAAACAACAGGACCACCTGCTCAGCCTGGTCCATGGGCGAGTGTTGCGGCTGCTTCAGAATCTCGACTATGCGCTCTCCCCGCCTGAGCTGGGCCTGTGTCGACTTGTCGAGATCTGCTCCGAACTGGGCAAACGATTCGATCTCTCTGTACTGGGCAAGGTCCAGTCGAAGAGCACCCGCCACCTTCTTCATCGCGGGAATCTGCGCATCTCCTCCGACTCGCGACACGGAGAGCCCAACATTGACGGCAGGACGCACTCCTGCAAAGAACAGCTCCGACTCGAGATAGATCTGCCCGTCGGTGATAGATATGAGGTTCGTTGGAATGTAGGCGGACAGGTCGCCCGCGAGCGTCTCCACTATGGGCAGTGCAGTCATTGAGCCTCCGCCGAGATCCGGATGCATCTTCGCGGCTCTCTCAAGCAGCCGCGAGTGCAGGTAAAACACGTCGCCCGGGTACGCCTCTCTGCCCGGAGGGCGGCGGAGAAGGAGCGACATTGCCCTGTATGCGACTGCGTGCTTCGACAGATCGTCATAGACGATCAAGACATCTCTGCCGCTCTCCATGAACTCCTCTGCGATCGCGCAGCCTGCATACGGCGCTATGTACTGGAGAGACGCGCTTGTGCCCGCATCTGCCGCGACGACCACTGTGTAGTCCATCGCCCCGAACTCCTCCAGGGTGGCAATCACCTGAGATATGGTCGAAGCCTTCTGCCCGATAGCTACGTACACGCAGATGACATCTCGACCCTTCTGGTTGATGATCGTATCAACCGCGATTGCGGTCTTGCCGGTCTGGCGGTCTCCGATGATCAGCTCGCGCTGCCCCTTGCCTAGCGGAATGAGCGCATCGATCACCTTTATCCCGGTTGCGAGGGGTTCCGAGACCTTGGCCCGCTGGGCGATTCCGGGCGCGTGTGCCTCGATGGGACGGGTCTTCTTGGTGGTGATTGGCCCTTTTTCGTCCAATGGCTGACCTAGAGCATCCACTATCCGGCCGATCATGACATCGCCCACGGGAACCTGGACCACTCTGCCGGTGAGCCTCGCTGTCTGTCCTGCCTTGATCTCTTCGTCGTCGCCGAATAGGACGCACCCGACCTCGTTTTCATCCAGGTTCAACACCATGCCGTAGACCTCGCCTGGGAAAAACACGAGCTCACCAAGCATAGCCCGCCTCAGTCCGCTGAGACGAGCCACGCCGTCTCCAACACTCAGGATAGTCCCGACGTCGTCATACCTGAGTTCGAACTCGTAGTCATGGATAGCCTGCCGGAGGGCGCCGCTGACATCCGAAGCCGTGTACCTCTCTTTGCCGCTGGGAAGAGGGACTCGCCTGAGTCTCCTCTTCAGCGCGCCAAGGTGACGCAGAATGGTGCCGTCTATGACCGCGTCTCCTGCTCTAACGGCTATCCCGCCGATCAGCGAGCTGTCTTTCGTCTGGTATAGCTCGATGTCTTCCCCGAACCTCGGTTTCAGCCGCTCACGCAGCTTCTCCAACTGCTGCTCGTCGAGTGGCGAGGCAACTTGGACCGTGACCCTGGGCGGCTCCATCACATGTCTGCCGTTTTCGCGGCGGACGCCGTTCCCGTTTGCACGGCCGTTCACTCGTTGCGGTTGGTGAGCCGAAGCGCTCGTCGATCTCGAATCACTGTGCTGCATTTGGCTCACCAGTCTTCTCGACGCGGACGCTCTGAATGAACTCCTCGAACATGCGCCTCTGGTCCTCTTCCTCGATGATCCTGCCAAGCATCTTCGACGCAGCTAGCATTGCGAGCTCTACGGTCTCATCTTTCAGATCGTGCCACGCCTGGTGCCGCTCGTCTTCTATCTGCTTCATGGCTCTCTGAATCACAGCCGAAGCCTCTTCCTTCGCCTTGGCTATGATTTCATCCCTCTCTTGCTCGCCCTGCCAGCGGGCCTTCTCGATAGCGTCATGCACATCTCTCTTGAGCTGGACCATCTTGGCCTCATACTCTTTGCGGAGCCTCTCCGCCTCGGCGCGGTCGTTCGCGGCGGATTCGATGTCGTTCTTGATCCGCTCCTCCCTCGCACGCAGCAAGTTGCCAAGCGGTCGATACAAGGCGTACCAGAGTATCGCCACCAGGAGAAGGAAGTTGACGACCATGTAGATCATTGTAGCGAAACTGACTTCCATAACCTACGTCTCCTCAGTGAATGCGCGTACCGTCTCTCCTCCGTCTCTTCCCATCGGCTCACGGACTTCACACCAATGGGTTGATGTAGAGGAGAATCAGTGCGATCACAAGAGCAATGATAGGAGTAGCCTCCACGAGACCTATTCCTATGAGCATCGTGGAGAAGATCGAGGCCCTTGCTTCGGGCTGCCTGGCTATTCCATCGACTGCTCTGGCAGCGACGTTCGAGTCTCCCAATGCGGCCGCCAGTGCAGCAACCGAAGCGATCAGCGCGACAGCTCCGATGGATACCAGCTTAATGAGCACTATACCTTCCAGCATGTGACTTGACCCTCCCTAGAACGGAAACTCGCAGACCGTCACTCCTCGTATGCGACAGCTATGTACGCCAGCGACAGCATGAAGAAGAGGTAGGCCTGAATAACTCCGATGAATATATGAAACAGCGAAAAAGCCGTGGGCACTCCGATCGGTATCAACCGCACCAGGATGACTACGAGCAACTCACCTGCGAATATGTTGCCGAACAGACGAAACGCCAGCGTGATAGGCTTCGTGAAGGTCTCGATCAGGTTGATGGGCAGGAACAAGACGTTTGGCCTGATGAAGCTCTTGAGGTACCCGACGAAGCCCTTCGACTTGATGCCGTAGTAGACCATCATTGCCAACACGACCAGGGCCAGACCGATCGGAACGTTCACATCAGCAGTAGGCGACTCGAACCACGGAATGACTCCGATCAGGTTGGAAAACAGGATGAAAAGAAACAGAGTGATCACCACAGGAGCGCATCCTCTCGCTCCTTCGGGCACGCTGCTCTCAACCACTCCGACCAGGTACTCGTAGGCATACTCGATTAGACTCTGAACACCGGATGGTCTCTCCTTCAGGTTCCTCGTGACGAGCAGAGCCAGCAGAACCAGTACTGCGGTGATCACAAGACTGCTCACCACTACTCCTTTGTGCAGCGACAAGCCGAAGACAACGAGCTCCTGAACTCCCCCATGCATGCAGGCTACCTCCCAAGCAGAACCGAGGCCTGTACCTCATCGTGCGCCCCTCGATACACTACTCGACCAAGGCCGACGAACAACGGCACCTGAACCGCAAACAGCATCACTGCGCATAACACCAATCCACCAACGCCCAGATACCGGGCGACTGCCGCCAACCCCAGTGCTATCATCGGGAATCTCAGACAGAAGCTAAAGAGCGCCGCCGCACTGGCCTTTCCAGATAGCTGCTGCGCGTCAGGGTTGCCGCCAGCGCCAGTCTGGTCACGGCTGGCCGTGCCAGCCTGGCCGATATTTCCGGACAGGACTCTTGCGCTCTCCGAGACCATGATCCCGAAGCGATAGAGAGATGCGAAGTTGACCAGCCCGAGAAACACCCCGGCGATCACACCGGCCACCAGCGCATAGCCTGGCGTGTATGCGCTGGAGAACGCAAGAGACAAGACAAGTCCGGCTGCAGCAATCAATAATGGTCCTCGAAGCGACAAGCGACAGCTGTCCACCTGCTTCTACTCCTTGATGTCACGGCTCGATCCGTCTGATGCACCCGGATCCACCTTATCCGATGCTCCCGGCTTCGTCCTATCGGATTCGCCCGGCATCGCCTTACCGGATGGACCCGACTTCGCCCTATCGGAGGCTCCTGGCACTCCTTTATCGGATGCGCCCGGCTTCGCCTTGCCGGAGACATCTCTCATCGCAAGCCTGTAGATCCCGTAGAACCCGGCAAATGTACCCGTTATTGTGCCCAAAGCGGCGAAGATGGCGACGGTGCCTAGCCGCTCATCGATGTACTTGCCGAGAAAAAAGCCGCCAATGATATGTAACGCCAGGTTGAGGGAGACCGTTCCAAGGTACTTGAAAGACGACATGATCTCCGGGTCTATCAGGCGTCGACGCACTCTGCATCGCCTCTGTTGCCACAAGTGCCCAAAATCGAATAGGCCAGGGCTGTCATCCCTGGCCGCGGCGTCTATCAAAACGTGCTCCACACAGTCCGTCGAATCCCAAGACGTCAGTCACTGTCGCTGGATCAACTCTACTCGCTACGGCCTACCCCATCGCGGTGACGTGACATCCTTGGCATACATATGTAATCTGCACCTAGCGTTCTATGTCGAGATTTTACCACTCGGGCAGGTTCGGGTCAAGCAGAGGAGACCTCCAGCCACTGGCGCTGTCGCCACTTGTCGTTACTTTGTCCGACTGAACTCCTAGCCTGCACTTCTAGTCCGGCATATACTCCAGCAGGTCACCCGGCTGACAGTCCAACTCTCGGCAGATAGCATCTAGCGTAGAAAAGCGAATCGCCTTGGCCTTGCCAGTCTTCAGTATTGACAGGTTGGGCATTGCTACTCCAACCCGTTCAGAGAGCTCAGTTAGGGAGACCTTTCGTTCCACCATCATCCTGTCCAGGCGAACGACGATTGCCATTGCATCTCCCTCCTACACCGTGAGATCCTGGTCTTCTTTGAGTTCAACGCCGAGCCTGAAGACCTCGGCCAGGACAAGGATCACGAAGCCGGCGATCACTGCTGGGAAGTTCAAACCAATCCTCGCGTTGATCTCAACGCCCGGGATGGACACCCTCATCAGGTTAAGTCCCACTGCAGCCTCGACAGCAGACTGCAGAGCAGCGCCTATCATGAACAGGTATCCCACCCACCGGATCCGGCCGACATTCTCCTCTGTAAACGGGTGCTCCTTAGCAAAGCTCGCCATGAGACGTCGCAGATGGTTCAGCATCAGCAGCCAAACCGGGATCAGGACGAGAGCCACCCCGATTATGGTCGCGAGAGACCCCAGACTCGACTGAACCCCCTGCCCGTTGAGCACTATCTCAGCGCCTGGCGATCGGAGAGTGATCTTGTGGTGACCCGCGCCGATCAGCGCACCGAGGTCAACCACGCCTGCGATGTGTAACACCGCGCCGACTACCGCACCGAGTGCCAGTGCAGATCCGGACGCAATCGTCACGTACCAAAGCACGTTGAAGAGAGTGGTAAGGCCGGACGACACTGACCTCTTTCCAAGGTATCTCACAGTCAATTCCTCCAGTTCGAACAACCTATGGCCCGCAGCGGAGCCTGCGGCTGATGACTCATTACGACTACATGTTACGCAGCCTAATAACGTTTGTCAATAAGTATTTTATGTATAACATTAAATCATTAGTGTTATTCGTGTAACCGGGAGCTGCATTGGGTGTGTGGATGGCTTGCCAATCGATCGCTTACCAGTGGATCGCTCACGAGGAGATGGCTCCGTGTTGCGGTGTTTGGTGCGCTGGAGCCGACACGGAGTGCTGGAGTTGGCAGCGATGGAATCACAGCGAAGCGATAGCGACCGACAGGGCAGCATAGTCGCCGATCATCTCGCCCAGCCCTGCAGGCACGACTCTGCAGACGCGTCTGGAGCGCGAGAGGCACTCCTCTTCTAACACCCTCTTGGCTTCAGGCCACAGCAGTTCGGTCGCTCTTGCAAACACGCTGCCGATCACTATGATCTCAGGGTTCAGTATGTCTATGAGGATCGCGAGTCCCTTGCCCAAATAGTGCCCGGAAATGCGATAGATCTCTCTTGCGAGCTCGTCGCCGTCCATGGCGGCACTTGCCACGATTCTTGCATCAAGCTGGTCCAACTGATCCATACCAGAGCAGAATGCAACCTTCTCTCCTGCCTGGAGCTTCTCGATGACCTTCATCCTGGCAAGCTGCGCTATGCCGCCACCGCTGCAGAAGCCTTCGAACGAGCCTGCCTTTCCATAGCCGACAGGGCCTACTGGCTCGAGACGTACATGACCGACTTCGCCAGCCATATCGTTTGTGCCGCTATACAGCCTGCCGTCCAGAATGAGCCCTGCACCCAGGCCAGTTCCAAAGGTCATGAACACGACGTTTCTGAAGCCGCGGGCGGCGCCAAACAACCACTCTGCCAGGGCGCCGGCGTTGGCGTCGTTCTGCAGTACTGCCTCTATGCCGAAGCGATCCTCTAGGATTTTCACGATCTCAACGTTGTCCCAACCCGGGAGGTTAGGCGGCGACAGTATCGTCCCTCTCCTGCTGTCTAGAGGGCCACCGCAGCTGATCCCTATCTTGCATACATCGCTTGGTCGCAGCCCGCTCCGAGACAGAATCGCATCGATGGTCTCGTCTATGCGCTCTACAGCAGGCTGCCATTGCCCGGCGGGAGTCGGAAAAGAGACCCTATCCAGGATGGCGATGTCATCGACTGTGAATTCATGTGCGGGCTCATGGCAGGCGGTGCCGACCTCGGCTCCCAACCTACCGAGTACGACAGCACACTTCGAGCCCCCGATATCTACTCCGATCAGGTTTCTCACGCGATCGCCTCCAAATCCCGCAGCTGAACCTCGTAGTCATGCATTCTGCAACGAGTGCACCTGCCAAGAGTGTCCTCTGCGCCTTGACGCCAGTGCCCCGTGAACGCAGGCGAGCGAGTATCTTTGGCAAAGGTCTCTCTTCTATGTCTCACTTCTTGCCTCCTTCCCTCGGTCTCGTAGCTTCCGCCCCGGCCTCACCGCTCACGTCTCAATCGCCCCACATCGCTTCCCTAGCGGTCGTCCCATAGCCGCCTCCGGATAGCTCCATGGCTCTGCGGTGGCAGCCCCGAGCCTTCCAGCCCAACCGCTCGGGCGCACTCAACACGGCCACTTGCCCTATCTGTGCCCGCCTGCCCGACGACCAAGCCGAGGAGTCGGCTGGTAAAATCGTCGAAAGATTGACAATTCCGACAGCTATTGTCGGTCGACTGCTATATAATGGTACCTGGACAGGCTTTCCAAGCACGTGGAGGGATGCCTCTTGACCACAGACCACAGAGTGAGATGGACGGGAACCCGCAGCTCCTTGGAACGTCTTGTAGCCATTCATACTGCAATATCTTCAGGCAGGTGGTCCACAGCTTCCGCTATCGCAGCCGACCTTGGAGTCAGCCAACGAACGATTGAGCGAGACATTGAGTTCCTACGGGATCGTATGCGTGCCCCTATCAGGTTCGACAGGAAGGCGCGGAAATACCACTACGAGCGTCCCTTCATGTTCCCTACCCTCATGTTCACCGAGGGCGAAATGATCGTCTTCTTTCTAGGCGAAATGCTTCTGAACCAGTGGGTTGGAAGTCCGTATGAGACCTACATCCGATCGGCGATGGACAAAATCAGGCTCGCGATGAATGCCGAGGTACGCCTGAATACAGACGAGCTACAGAAACTCGTGTCGTTCCGGGCTCCCTGCCCGCGAGGGGACCAGGCACTTGTAGCCAGCCACTACTCTGCGATCTTCCGTGCGATCGAACAGCATCGCGTGATCAAAATCCGATACACGGCCCTAAGCTCTTGCGAGACTACCGAGCGCGAGGTCGACCCCTATCACCTGACGGTGAGAGAAGGAGCCTGCTACCTCATTGCCTATTGCCACCTCAGACGCAGCTACCGGGTTTTCGCTCTCGATCGAATGGAATTCATCACCGTTACCGGCGAGACGTTTATACCTGACGCAAGCTTCGATGCTGACTCCTTCCTGTCGTCGTCGTGGGGTCTCGAAAAGGGCGACGTCTACGAGGTCGTCGTGCGGTTCGACAGCCAACAGTCGAGATACATCAGGGAACGGACATGGCATAGCACTCAGCGGATCGTCGAACTCCAGGATGGAGGCCTCGAGTTCCACGTTGCCATAGAGGGATTGGGTGAGATCAAACGCTGGGTGATGCAGTTCGGGTCGCACGCCGAGGTGCTCAAGCCACCCGAACTGCGAGAGGCGGTATCGAAGGAGGTGGCCGCGATGTGGGACGCTTACTGCGGGCAGAATCCAGTTCACAATCTAGCGGAACGTCCATCGAGTATAGCTGACAAATGATGGTGAGAACCCGACGGGGATCCTGCCGGTCTCTCACCCATCGACTGTAGAACGAAAAAGGAGGTTGATTTGAGAATGGAACTGACTCTTCAAGCTCTCAGAGATGCCGTTGAGAATCACGCCGCGATTCGCCGTATCCAGCGCCTTACGCCCGCCGGAGGCCCCGGCGACAAAGTGTTCCCTCCAACTTACGCCGGGCTAGGCGACAAACCGTGCTACATCACAGAGCAACGGCGCATCAATGGTGCAGATGTACCGTGCGTATTGCTTGACAGCGTGCAGAGCCAGGCCAATCGTCTGGAAGAAGCGCTACTCAAGGCGGTCAGACGAGGTCTCTTCAAGTTGCCATACATCTCGGTTGACTTCAGCGGGCAGAAGGGTGCTAATCAGATCGAGATAGGAGACCTCGGAGAGGTCACGTCCCTCGATGCGCCACATAGGGTCTTCGACGCCATCATCAGAGACAGCCAGCTCGACGGCACCAAGTTTACGGATACCGACTACTATAGAGAGTTAGTACTGGCAAAGCCATCAATGGCACTTCCAGTGTTCAAGTGGAGCCCCACCTCACTGATCTTCGGAGCCTGGAATTCCACAGGAGGGGCTGGTCTAGGTGCAAGGTTCGCGCGGTGCCTGGTCTCAGAGATAGTCGGCGTCAATGCCGTTACCGGACACAGGGGCGCAGTCAGGATAGATCCGCTTGGCATACGAGCTGACGTCAAAATTGTGGGCGGTCCGATCGACTGGCGTATCGCTCGAGACGACGAAAAGACAAACCTCAACCCATCGAAGATCAACCACTCCAACATCCTAGCGAGATACGGCATAGGTGGCGTGACGATCGACTATGCTGTTCACACCGTAGTTGTCAGTTGCACAGGTCTGCGACGGCTTAAGTTCGCCGATAGCGCGATCCGCGACGAAGCTGCAGGCCGCGCTTTGCTAGCCTCCCTTGCGCTACTCGCGATAGTCTTACAGGACTCAGAGGGCTATTCCCTGCGATCACGTTGCGATCTTGTTTCCGATCGGACGGCTCCGTTTGAGGTCGTCAGGCACGATGGTTCGTCCGAGCAGTTCGGCCTAGTTCTGGAGCAAGCGCTTGACTTGTTCAGTCAGTCTGTTGAGGAAGCAAGAAACGCAGGTTTTCCGTGGGAGACTGAGCCGATACGACTCAAACCCCAACCGCGCTTGGTCGAACTTGTGGCACTTTCCCGGGCGAGGGCCCTGAAAGGAGAGCCTGAACCCAAAGAGGGGGTGTCCGAGTCTTGACCAGGTTTGGCTTTGAAGTCGAGTTTCTCACTGGGGTGTCAGTGGCCTCGACGCCCTATAAACGAGACGAGTCGGAATGGCCTCCCCATCCTGACCGCCTCTTCCAGGCCCTTGTTGCTGCCTGGGGTCGGAACGACCCGCCCGACGATGGCGAGCAAGCAGCCCTGGAGTGGCTGGAAGTTCTCAACCATGAGTATCTCGCTGTATCTGCGCCACCCGCCCACCCTAGGAGTGTAGCTGCCGCATACGTTCCGCCCAACGATCTTCAGACGACTACTAGGCTACGTGCCGACGCTGCAAAACAAAAAGGATCCCTTGCCAAACAACTGGCAGTGATCCCGTCGCTGCGGACGAATCGGGTAGCGAGGTTCTTTCCAGCTATGGTTCCAACAGCGAAGCCCGCAGTTGTGCGTTACTCGTGGGTCTTGGACGACGGGCAGAGAGAGGCCTTTCTGGGGCACCGAGCCGCCCTAGAGCGCCTGACACGGGAAGTGATGTATCTCGGCCACTCGCATAGTCTAGTCAGAGTTCTCCTTGTTGACCGCATCGATGACACGGCGGCTTGGGCGTCAAATGTGTCAACGAGCCTGCGACTGCCTCACGTCGGTAGGCTTCAGCATCTGCGAGATCAGTTCCGCCGCTCGGCTGACGAAGGCGTGGCGGTGCGACCTAGGCCCTCCTACACTGTGAGGCAGTTCAGCTCGCCAGGAACTCCAGAGCTTCCACACACTCTCTATGATCCAGCCGATGCCATCGTTTTTGCAGACGCCGGTGGTTCTGCACCTACCCTTGCAGCCTTTCCAGCAGTAGCAAAGCGCTTGCGCGACGCGCTGCTAGGCTGCATGCCGAAAGAACTCCCTATCCCCATGCTGCTGTCGGGTCATGACCAAGCAGGCAATCCGTCGGACAAACCGCACATTGCGATAGTCCCGCTAGCGGACGTAGGCTGGGAGTACTCTCGCGGCCGGCTAATGGGAATAGCCCTGGTATGGCCTCGTGGAGCATCGTACGACGACCGCAGGGCTGTGCTGACGGCGATTGCCCAGTTCATTCGAGCAGACGGCTCTTCGGGCACTCTGCACTTCGGTCGCTACGGATCATGGTCTCTCGCTCTCGAACCTGGTCCGGACCGTCAGTCACTGCGTTTTGACCGCTATGTACGCCCATCACGGAACTGGGGCACGGTCCTGCCCGTCGTTCTCGACCGGCATCCAAAGAACAAGCCGGATCAGAGATTGGTGGACATTATGCTGAAATCGTGTCTCAACGTCGGGCTCCCAAGGGAGGCGCTTGACGGATTCCAGATCGGAGTTGTCGCCTACAGCGCGCACAAGGGAGCACCTTCAGTTCGTGATGTGAAGCAACTGTTGCCATCTGACAGCCCGTATCGGACTCGGCCGATGGTGCATCTCACCTTGAGCTTCGCACAACCGGTCTCGGGGCCGCTCCTCCTTGGTGCCGGACGGTACCGCGGGCTGGGCCTTTGCCTACCGCTCAGGACGGAGGGATTCTGATGAGAGCGCTTCGACCAGAAGATTTTGCGACCTACTTCTCGAGTATCCACGGCTGCGATCCGTTCCCGTGGCAGCTCCGTCTCGCCAAGACAGTGATCGACACCGGACGTTGGCCTAGACTCCTTGACTTACCAACCTCAAGCGGCAAGACTGCAACAATAGACATTGCCCTCTTCCACCTTGCTTACGAGGCAGATCTGGGACATGCCAGGCGTGCGCCTCTACGCATCTTGTTCGTGGTCGATAGACGAATAGTCGTGGACTCTGCTTACGACCGCGCACTGAAGATCGCTCAGGCGATTCGGGATGCTAAGGATGGCGTGCTGTCCGTAGTAGCCGATCGCCTCAGACTGCTTTCCGGAGAAGGTGTTCCACCTGTCGACGTGGTGCGGTTGCGGGGTGGTGTGCCTCAGGATCGGGATTGGGCGCGATCGCCTGCGCACCCGCTGATTGCGATATCCACGGTGGATCAAGTCGGGTCTCGGCTCCTGTTTAGGGGATACGGCGTTTCGCCTCGCATGTGGCCAGTCCATGCCGGGCTCGTTGGGAGCGACGCTCTGTGGTTGCTCGACGAAGTGCATCTGTCCAGGCCTTTGGAGAAAACCCTTGACACCATCACCTCGTGGCACGAAAACAGCGGATGCGGAAGAACAGCCAGATACCGGAGACTTGCACCCTTCGGAGTAGTGAAGCTGTCGGCGACTCCTGGCGAAAAGGTGACCGATGTGTTTAAGCTGTCGGCCGATGATCTCAAGCACCCGGTTCTGAAGCCTCGGCTGTCGGCAGAGAAGCTGACGGTCATCGAGGAGGCTAAGGGCAGCCTTGCCGATGCCGTTGCCGGCCACGCCATGCGGCTCGCCGGGCTCGTACCGTCCGATCAGCAGCGCAGTCCCAAGAGCAAACAAAGCACTCCGATGCTGGAACCTGTTCACCGGGTGGGCGTCGTTGTCAACAGCGTCCAACTAGCCCGCGAGGTGCACAAGAAGGCCACCAGTGCAGCAGGTGAACGTGCTGAGGTGCTGCTGCTGACTGGACGAGTGCGTCCCCTTGACCGCGTCGCCATTATGAGAAGACTCGAGCCCCTTTTCGCTGACAGGAGCCGTCCGGAACCAGACAAGCCTATGATCCTAGTTGCCACGCAGGCAATCGAAGTCGGCGCAGACCTAGACGTTGAAGCCTTGGTGACTGAGATTGCCCCGCTCGACTCACTGCGCCAACGCTTTGGACGTCTCGATCGCCTGGGACTTCTAGGTCGGACCTCGGCAGTGGTGATTCATCCCCCGGGCCAGCCATCCAAGGGTGCCTCGAAAGCGGCCACTCCATGGACGCCCATCATGCGGATCTATGGCGAGTCTGCGTACAAGACATTGCGATGGCTCAAGTCGTTCAGAAGCAAAGTGGACTTCGGCATTGAGGCGATGAATGAGAAGCTGAAGACGCTGGGCTCAGAGAAGTTGCAGCAGCTCCTCGCACCGCGTTCGGAAGCACCATCTCTGTTTTCGCCGTATTCGGACCTATGGGCGATGACGTCGCCAGCCCCTCAGGCAACTCCAGAGCCTTCGCTTTTCCTCCATGGATCAGCGAAGTCTATGGCGGATGTTATGGTCGTCTGGCGCTCCGATGTCGATCCCAACGACCTGCAAGGAAGCAAAATGATCCTAGACTCGTGTCCACCCTCGGCACTTGAGGCGCTCCCAGTTCCTCTGTGGTCCTTCAGGCGATGGCTGCAGGGCAAACCCGAGTCGGCGGACGTAGCTGACGTGCCCGAAGGCGAACCTGAGGCCGTAAACACTGGTTCTGAACCCGTGCTTTGCTGGGCCGATGAAGAGTGGTCGGCCAGAAGGGTAGACGAAATAACACCGGGGAGCTTGGTCGTTGTGCCAGCACACCTGGGCGGTTGTGACGAGTGGGGATGGAATCCGCTCGAAAAGAGTGAAGTAGTGGACCTCGGTACTGAGGCTAACTACCGACAACGCCTGCGCGGGGCTTTGCACTTGACAGAGAACACCATCAGAAACGCACTAATGCGAACAGCCGAGACCGAGCCCCGAAGTATGAGCCGAGAGATCTGGCACGACCTTCTCCGGATGGTAGAAGACATGGGAGAAGAACTAGATGCCGAAGCCGTCCGTGCTAGATTGATGGCTCATGAACAGCTGCCCGACACCTGGCGCCGTTTGCTCGCGGGAATGCAGGGGCGGGGGCTATCCCTGAGTATCTGCGATAGCATGTCTAGCGACAGGCACCTGATACTCGTCGCATCTCGGCGGCTAGAGGAAGGTCTGTTGGACTCGGAACCACCTGAGGCAGGCAGTGGGTGCGACGCTATCACCGTCTCCGAGAACTCGTCATTCGCCGAACGTCAAGTATTGTTGACCGACCATCTGTGTCATGTCGAACAACACGCCCGCATGTTCGCGGTACGCGCTGGTCTCGATCAACACATGCGGAACCTAATCGGCCTCGCCGCGCGACTTCATGATGTAGGAAAGGCTGACCTGCGCTTCCAAGCGGACCTGAGAGGCATTGGTGCACTGGCTGGATACGATTCCTCTGTTGTCGCCTCGCTTATACCGCCCGATGCCTTTCTAGCGAAAAGCAGTGCGAAGACGGCTTCGGCCGCAGCTATCAGCCGAAGAGCACGAACACAGGCGACACCTCCAGGGTTCAGACACGAAGCGCTATCTGTTGCCATGTCCCATGGACATCCCGAGGTAGCCAACCTGTGCGAACAGGATCGCGATCTCGTTCTATGGCTGATTGGAACGCATCACGGCTACGGACGCCCGTTTTTCCCGCCATGTCTCTATGGAACGCCCGGACAGGTAGCAAGCTTCAAAATCGATGACGCAGTGCTGGCTTCCGAAGCTTGTAACGCTCCAATACGACTTGACCAAGGCTGGCTTGAGCTCGCCTCACGCGTCCTCCAGCGCTATGGTCCGTGGGAATGTGCTAGGCTTGAGGCTATCCTGAGATTGGCAGACCACGCAGCTTCGGCAAACGAGGGGTATAGCGGTCGTACGGGATCGACGGTATCCAACAAGAAGGAGGGATTGCTATGACCAGTGCGGCAGGAACGACGGTTAGCGTGCACCCGCTCCACGGTCTTGAGCCTGACAACTTGCTCGCGTTTCTGGCTCTGTTAGGTCTCCTCCGCGCACTCGAAGCATCGCAACCACAGTGGCAGCCACGAGTGGATTGGGCGGGTGACTCCCTCGCGGCACGCCTCCACTTGAGCTTGTCAGTCACGTCGACTGATATCGTCGCTGCCTGCGACCAAGGTATATCTCTCCTGCAAAGCGCCTACGTCTTCGATCGACCGGACCCTAACTACACCGCAGAGCAGTTCCGGAGTGCTTTCCATGGGTCATCGAACATGGAACGAGAGCGGCTCGCTGCTGCTCTGGGTTCAGACGTCGGGAGACAAGGCAATGAAATGGCAGAGATCACCTTACTGTGTACCATGTCTGGTCAGGGGCATCAGCACTTCCTCGAGCGCCTGAACCTCGCGGTCAAGGACCCGGACGGTGGCGTCTCAGCAAGACGACCAGAACTGGTTAGATCGCTGTTTTCGCCTTGGCGGTACGGAGGTAATCCGAAGCTAAGCTTCAGATGGGATCCATTAGAGGATCGCAGATACGCGTATCAGTACGGAAATCCGGAGGAGTCGCGCAACAAGATAGGCTCTGAGCCGGGAGCCTGCCGCCTTGCAGCAGTCGGCTTCACTGCATTCACCAGCGCGCCAGCAGTCACAGGGCTTCGGACTATCGGCGGTGCTAGGCATCGCTTGGAGATCTGTTGGCCGATAGTACAGGTGCCTACAAGCCTCGCGGGACACGTTGCGTTGCTTGCCCACCCCTGGCTGGTTCAGCCAGATCTGTCGCCGAGGTTGAGGGCATACGGAGTGCGAGCAATAGCGCGATCTCGCCGGTACACAGTAGGTCGATTTCGGAGCTTCGAACGCGCGACCATTCAACCCCTTTAGGCTGAAATCGAGGCGGCGGAACTCCCGTGCGCCGCTCTGCTTGCTGGCGATTTCGATGTAGTCTAGCTGCTGTCGGAGCTGTCGGGCAGATTGGGCAGCCAACACCTTCATCATCGGCGAAGACTAACTGACCCGACGATCGGGCACGGCTGCCCAGCCCCAAATATCGAGGTGGTGATGAGGATGGAACCAGATACCGTGGAACTGAACCAAGAAGCAGGCCCAGACAGACTACCTGACCTCATCCCAGCCAGGATGGTCAACGAGTACACCTACTGCCCGAGACTCGCGTACCTGGAGTGGGTCAGTGCCGAATGGGAGTCCAACGCGTACACACTTGAGGGCTCGATGCAGCATCGCCGAGTAGACACTCCAACAGGTGCGCCGGGCGCACCAGGCGATCAGGATGACACAAGTGACGATGTCCCCAAAAGTGCGACGGCGTCAACGACCACTTCGCTTACTCTAGCATCGCCCACCCTTGGCGTCATCGCCAAAATGGATCGAGTCGAGATCAACGGACGCTGCGCAGTGCCTGTTGACCATAAGCATGGCAACCCACCAAACACCCATATGAGCGTCTGGGAGACCGATAGGGTCCAGATTTGTGTCCAGGCTCTCATTCTCCGTGATAACGGGTATACGTGTGATCGGGGAGTTGTGTACTACACAGGGACCAAGGAGCGGGTCGATGTAGCTATTACTGAGGAACTCGTCGCCCTGACCGTTGCCCAAATAGAGGGGCTGCGTAACCTGGCCGCGCGTAAGGTTCCTCCCCCACCTCTCGTCGATAGTCCGAAATGCCCGGGTTGCTCACTGGTCGGAATATGCCTTCCCGATGAAACGACTCTCCTGTCATCCGGCAGCAACAGATCTCTTGGCGAGGTACGTCGACTCGTACCGGCTAGAGATGACCGAGTGCCAGTATACATCCAGGAACAAGGCGCTTCCGTCTCGAAGCGCGGCGATGTCCTCATCATCCAGTCGCCAGCAAACCCGACACAGGAAGTACGACTAATGGATATATCCCACTTGTGTTTGATGGGCAACGTCCAGATCTCGACACAGGCGCTTCGAGAGCTATGTGCCAGGAGCATACCGGTCTGCTTCCATTCCTACGGAGGATGGTTCTATGGCATACTCCAGTCGATGGTCCATAAGAACGCGGGCCTCAGGATCGACCAGCATAGCTGCGCGGCTGACGAGGCAAGATCCCTTTTCCTTGCCCGTGCATTCGTTACGGGAAAGATCAGGAACTGTCGAACTCTGCTTCGCCGAGGCTACTCTGAATGTCCGAAGGAAGTGCTCGCCGAGTTCGGTCGACTTGCGGCTCATGCAAGCCGAGCAAGGAGCGTCGAGTCCCTCCTCGGTATAGAGGGGGCCGCAGCCAAGCTGTACTTCTCGCAGTTTAGCAACCTGATCAAGGCAGGTCTGGGATTCGATTTCAGGGCCCGAAACAGAAGGCCTCCGACAGATCCCATCAATGCTCTTCTCTCGTTCGTGTACGCGCTCTTAGTAAAGGAACTAACCGTGACGGCCTTGGCAGTGGGCTATGATCCCTACATTGGGTTCTACCACCGCCCCCGTTACGGTCGGCCTGCGCTTGCTCTAGACCTCATGGAGGAATTCCGACCCCTCATCTGTGACTCCGCAGTAATAACTGCAGTAAACAAGGGCGAGATCAAGGCATCTGACTTCATTGAGCGTGCCGGGGCAGTCAGCCTGACTCCGCGTGGACGGCGACAGGCGATCGCGGCTTATGAGCGGCGTGTCGACACTCTAGTCACTCATCCGGTCTTTGGCTACAGCATTAGCTACAGACGAGTGTTTACCGTCCAGGCGCGGATGTTGGCGCGCTACTTGTCAGGAGAAGTAAGTGCCTACGGTCCGTTCTGCACGAGGTGAGAGCGATGAGGCATCGGTATCTCGTGTGCTACGATATAGCGGATCCTAAGCGATTGCGAAGGGTGTTCAAGACAATGAAGGGCTTCGGTGATCCATTGCAGGAATCTGTGTTTAGCTGTGATCTTTCACCCGCCGAGCGGGTCATGCTGATCGAGGCACTAACGGCGATCATCAACAAGAGAGAGGATAGCGTGATAATACTCAACAGTGGTCCTGTGGGATCAAAGCACAGGCCACTCGAGTACATCGGCAGACCAGTTGACCAAAGGCTAGGTCAAGAGGTTGTGATCATATAGCATACTCAAAGCCCAAAACTCACGATTCTCGGACTAGCTCCATATGGCGATCATGTCCAGTCACCTCAAAGTCTCGGGGCTTTGACTGGACTCCGCTGGCACTGCAAGCGACCGGCAAGACAGCTCCAGCGAAGGCGAATCCGCCAAGCAAGAGAGGATGCGAGAGCTAGGGTGATGAAGAAATCACTGACCACACTCGAACAACTGAACTCGAGCTATAGCGGCTGCGATGGAAACGCAACGGTCTATAGCGCTCTCATACTAGACTCCGGCCTGAGACGCTCGAACTCGCAGCACACCCGACCAGCTCGAAGGGCCATTTCGAGGTGTGCCATCTCCATGGCTACATCGCCATGGCTCCATTGAAGGTGGTTCTTGTAGCTCGGGCACTTCTTTTTGGCGTGGATCTCCATGGCTACATCGCCATGGCTCCATTGAAGGTATGGTGAGGGAGACTTCAAGGCAAAGATCGCCAAGGATCTCCATGGCTACATCGCCATGGCTCCATTGAAGGTCAGCAGCCATGCCGCCGAAGATGCCCAGGAGACCAATCTCCATGGCTACATCGCCATGGCTCCATTGAAGGGGGATGGACAACGTCCACGGTGTGCTGATCTCCACATCTCCATGGCTACATCGCCATGGCTCCATTGAAGGGATGTCTCTGACGACGAGATATTCCAGCGGCTCCGTGAGATCTCCATGGCTACATCGCCATGGCTCCATTGAAGGGTCAGTCTCGTATCCGTCGTCAGTGGCTGCGTTGCGCCCTATCTCCATGGCTACATCGCCATGGCTCCATTGAAGGTCGTCATCGTCCATCAGTTTCCACCAAGCGATTACGTATCTCCATGGCTACATCGCCATGGCTCCATTGAAGGATGAGGTCGCCAATACCGATGAGGTATCTATTCGGGGATCTCCATGGCTACATCGCCATGGCTCCATTGAAGGGAGATCGTGCCCTGACCTGTAGGCATCGGCTCCCACGATCTCCATGGCTACATCGCCATGGCTCCATTGAAGGAAAGACGTGCCTAGCGGTCCTGTCACGCATGCCCGGGATCTCCATGGCTACATCGCCATGGCTCCATTGAAGGCAGTATGACCTGGATCAGATCAAGAGAGCTCTATCAAAGATCTCCATGGCTACATCGCCATGGCTCCATTGAAGGGCCATCCGCACCCGCTGGCTAGGCCCGTCCAGCCTCATCTCCATGGCTACATCGCCATGGCTCCATTGAAGGATCGTCGTGGACTATCTCCAGCTCATGACAGCAGAGGCATCTCCATGGCTACATCGCCATGGCTCGATTGAAGGGCACTCACTGTTCCCGCCCCTCCTTTCTGTTGAAACATCTCCATGGCTACATCGCCATGGCTCCATTGAAGGAAGAACAACGTAAGCGGTGAGGTTGGCTTCAGAATCGATCTCCATGGCTACATCGCCATGGCTCCATTGAAGGTGTGGCAACGCAGTGGAGTCTCGCGGCGGTCTCGACATCTCCATGGCTACATCGCCATGGCTTCTCTGTTGAGTGATCCTAGGACGTTAGTTCGTGAGCCGTCTAGACGGCGCTCAACGGGGCGAAGCCCGTCCCTACTGATACACCGTTGGCTGCCATTGGCGACTTGTCAGAGAGTCCGGTGGCACAATCCCCGTGCCCTAACATCCGGGGATTGACTACCACCATCAATGGCACTACGCAATGGCCGGTCACAAGCCTCACTCAGGATTTGAAGGGAAACGGGCAAGTGATGGTTGAGAGCCACGGCCGTGGAGCGAGATATCGCTATATCGAGCGCAGCGACAAACTGCATTGATCTGGCGTCTCCGTTCTTCGCACTGAATCTCTCACGCGAAATGTACCGAAATGTACTTTGGTGCATTTCGCGTTCGAAATGTACAATAGACGCGAAGAAATGCCTAATGTAACGCAATTGTCCTGGTAAAGCTGTCGTTCAAAGTGTACACAAATGTACATCTAGGGTACCTCAACATCCCAGTCAACGCCGCGGCGAATCGGATACTGGAGGAAGGCATGACCGAAAAGGCAATTCGATCGATACTGTCCGAGTTTGGTGTGACGCATGCAGAGCGCATCACTCAGGTGTATGTGTCTGCATGGAACATCGACGACAAGCTTGTTCTCAAGCGCAACACCGACTCTTCTCAATGCGACAAGAGCATCAGACTCAGTAACCTTCTCATCGAGGCAGGCCTCCCGGTAGCGAGATATTACAAGACAACAGATGGAAGAGGCTATGTCCGTGGCGAAGATGGCTGCTACTGCCTGATGAGCAGAATAGCCGGGAGTCATCTCGATCCGTACTCCGGTAATCCCTACGAGAACGGAAGGATGCTCGGGACGATCGTTGCAACTCTGCATTCTGCACTCAAGGGTATCGAAGATCAAGTCGAGTGTCCTGACGTGCATTGGATCAGGGAGCTAGATGGGTGGATCAAAGCTGAGATTCAGCGGCACGGCATCGCCTTCGCCGACGGCCTGATTGAGGATTGCTACGCTTTTGTCGAGCTATACGACACTCTGCCTCGTCAGCTCATTCACAGAGATATGCACCTTCAAAATCTGGTGTTCAGCGGCAGCGAGCTTGCTGGATACCTAGACTTCGACATGTGCCAAAGAAACGCTCGCATCCTGGACGTCTGCTATTTGGGCGCAACAATGCTTGTCGGCAACTACCGCGACCTCGAGAAGGTGAAAGCTTGGAGCAGGATCTTCTGCGGAGTTATCGACGGATATAGCGCTTTGGCAGGGCTCAATGAGTTCGAAAGAGCAGCCTGTCCCATGATGTTCGTCCTGACCGAGGTGATCTTCTCCGCGTTCTACGCCAAGCTTGGGGACAGCCAAGCGATGAGCAGCTGTGTAGACATTACCAACTGGATGTACGAGAACAGGGACTTCCTTGGAGAAGTGTGCGGCACTGGCCGATCTAACCTTCTACTGGCAGAGCCCCAGTCGAACCTCTGATGATCAGATCTGTCCCCAAGACCACAGCCACCTCGCTGGGCCCTTTCTCGCCGTTCGACAGAGCAATAGCCTCTCTTGCTGCAGCCTGGCCGAGTTCGAATACCGGCTGCTTGACAGTTGTGAGAGGGGGCTGAAGCCTGACAGCCCAGACATCGTCGTCAAAGCCCACAACTGACATATCGTCCGGTATGCGCAGACCTGCGGAATCCATGATGCGAGCCACGTCCGCCGCGACCGTAGTGTTGGTCATAAGCAATGCAGTCGGCCGATTCGCGGACGATAGCATTGTCCTGACTCGAAACTCTACGTCCCCACCTGACGAGAAGCTGTCCCCCACGTCTATGTAGTGACTGCTATCGATGGAAAGACCGGCATCAGCCAGAGCCTTGCGGTATCCCTCAACTCGCTGCTTGTGATCAGGGAATCGGATATCTGTGACGATGACCCCTATCCGCCTGTGGCCTATGTCAACGAGATGCTTGGCTGCTTTGTACCCGCCTCCGAAGTTGTCACTCTTGACGCTCGGCACACCTTCCCCGAAGTGGTCGCCGACGACGACAAAAGAGCCGGTTTTGACGAGCTCCGGCACGTAGTAGTCAGTCGAAAGGGTCAAAACGAAGACCCCGCCTCGGATCCGCCTCTCCTTGCAAAAAACGGTAAACTGCATGGGATCCTTGGGCATCTTGCGAAGCGACACCAACTCCAGGTTGAGGTCGTAGTCGCACACAGTATAGCTGATCCCCAATAGCAAGTCCGAGAAGTATGTACTGTATCTGAGCCTAAAGTGATCCATCGGTGCAAAAACTGCGATCGTATCGAGCTCTACACGCCCGACTTTGGGCTTGAAGTCCAGAGACTCGATGACTTGCAGCACTCGTCTGCGCACTTCAGGGCTAACGTCGGGCTTGCCGTTCATGACCCGGGACACAGTAGCCGTCGAGACTCCGGCAGCCCTTGCGACATCGTATATGTTCAAGCCCATACCCTCCAGCTTGCTACGGCATCTTCTGCACTACTACTGCGTCTGAGTGACTTCATCCTGCCGCAGCTGCGGCGAAGTGACGAGAATGTCTACCGTAACTGTTACAGAACGCTCTATCTGGGTGTTCTACATGATGCTCACAGATTCCTTCCACACACCCACACTCTTGGGAGCATGCGGCTGAGATGGCCCTTGTCTCTCGGGTTCAGACGGTGTTGGTTGCGCTACACTGCGGCTAGGCGGCGGCCGCGCGGGGTTGCGTCGTGAGCAGAGCGCAGCCGACTCGGTCGAAGCAGTGCCTAGGTGGGTTCTTAGAGGAGTCCAGTGGTGGCAGGCGAAGTTCTCACTAGGCAGATGATGCCACTAGAGTCCCGTGGAGGTGCTTTGAGTGAGAGCAGGTCAGACAGAAAGCGAATTTGACCTTGAAACCAAGAGGATACTCAGTGACCCCGCCAACCTTGAGTGCACATGCCCGCGGGCCCAGTGCCAGTATCACGGCCAGTGTCGAGAATGCGTAGCACTGCACAGGTATTACAAAAGCACACCGGCTTGCCTCGAGGTTGCCAAGGGCACTTGATGGAGGTGCGCCATGACGAGTCCTGGTCCGCTCTTCAAGAACGTGGACTGCATCGAGTTCTACGTCTCCGACCTACAGAAGGGGCTCGACTACTACTGCAACGGGCTCGGGCTCAAGGTCCTGTGGAGGACTGAGACAGCTATCGGGCTTGGAATGGCGAATGACGTTGCAGAGATTGTCATACAGAATGAGTGGGAACGGATGGAAGTTGACATCAAGGTCGACTCGGTCGTTGACGCCGTCGAGCGGATCAAGGCGGCCGGTGGCGAAGTAGTCTACGGGCCATTCGACATACGAATCGGGAAATGCGCTGTGGTGAGGGATCCCTGGGGCAACCGGCACGTGATCCTGGATACCACCAAGGGCACATATATCACTGACGGCTCAGGAAACATCATTGGACAGGCGAAGCCCGAGTAGGCCGAGCACCGTTGCCGGGCGCGCAGCAGGGCAACGGAGTCGGACAACGCAGTCGGGCGGCATGGCCGGGTATTACAACCGGGTAACGCATTCGGGCAGTGGGACCGGGCAGGCGGACCGAACCGGTAAGCTCCACTGACCAGTGCGGCCCGGCGGAAGCTGCCGGTGTGGGGCCTACTGCAGTCCAGAGAAGGAGGGAGTCTTGGCATGGATGAGTTGAAGCAGGGAAGTATGGATGAGTTCGAAAAGACCAATGAGGGGATCCTGAGGCTGGTCGACGAGTGGGTGCCACGGCTCCTCGCGCTTCCTGAGGACACCGTAGCGAATAGGCGGAACAGCCAGAACAGATCCGTCAAGCAGATCCTCGGACACCTGATTGACTCCGCCTCAAACAACACCCATCGGATAGTGCACTTGCAGTATCAGCCCACTCCTCTTGTCTTCCCCAACTACGCCACCTATGGCAACAACGACCGATGGATCGCTATTCAGAACTACCAGGCTGAGAACTGGCATGACATGGTCCAGCTGTGGAAGTACGCTAATGTCCACATAGTACATGTGATCCGGAATGTCGATGTGAATAAGCTGGACAATGAGTGGATTGCCGGGCCCGACGAGATGGTGTCGCTGAGAGACATGATCGTCTCCTACCTGGACCATCTCAAGTTCCATTTGGACGAGATCGGAGAGCTGGCAGGAGACGCCGCCCGGCAACGCGATGTCGAGCCAGAAAAGACCGCTTGCGACAAACCTGCAATAGTACCCATGTTCAACTCCGTAGGGCAGTGCGAGGAAGCCATAGGCCTGTACAAGAGAGCGTTCGGGGCGAAGGTGGACTGCCTATTCCGATACTCTCATGCTGATAAGCGCGACTGGCCGTCTCCGCTAACAGACGAGCAGGCCAGGAAGATCTTCCACGCAGAGATGCACATCTGTGGCCAACGCGTGATGTTCTCTGACCACCTAGAGCAGGGCTTTCAGCCGGGAACGTGGCTGTCGCTGGTGGTTGTGTTTGACGACCCTGAGCAGGTGAAGGCGGCGTACGAGATCCTCAAGGACGGCGGCACCATCGTCTATCCGATACAGAGCAGAACCTACTCTGCATGTATTGGAGTACTGGTAGACCGATTTGGGATCCGCTGGACACTGATGGTAGAGTAGTGCCACGCTGAGACGGGTGACTGAGGACGCCTATCTCACAGCTCAATCTTCCGGGCCGAGTTCGTGACGAAACCGCGTGCGAGCAAACGATCACGGCGCCTAGTGACTAGTACAGGTATCTTCCCCCTGGGACAGGTAGGGACGATGGCAGATCTGCAGAGGTAAGCTTGTTGCCGTAGCACTCAAGGTATTTGAGGGCCGTACAGCCATCTACATTGAGGCTGGTCAATAGGTTGTTGTAGCAGATGAGAGCGTACAGGGATGTGAAGCCGCTCACATCTAGGCTTGACAGCTGGTTGTCGTGGCACTCGACGCGTGCCAGAGCTGTACAGCCGCTTATGTCAAGGCTGGTCAGCTGGTTGTAGTAGCAGAAGAGCCCCTCCAAAGCCGAGCAGTCACTAACATCCAGGCTGGACAGCTCGTTGTAGTAACAGTACAGCCCCACGAGATTCGCGCAGCCGCTTACGTTCAGACTGGTGAGCTGGTTGCGGAAGCAGTAGAGGGATACGAGGGCTGAGCACCCGCTTACATCCAAGCTAGTGAGTCTGCTGTCATTGCAGTAGAGTCTCGTCAGCTCCGTGCAGCCGCTCAAGTCGAGAACCCCGCTAAGGTCCTTGCTGAGCCACGTGATCGAGGTCACTCTCTTCGGGGTGGCCGAACTCCAGGTCACGCCGCCCCAAGAGCTGGGATCACCCGGGTCATAGCCAGTGCCCACGCCTGTTCTGTCCCCATTCCGGCCAGGACCGTTTGGCTGCTCCAGGAAGGCCACTAGCTTCTGGTAGTCGTGACCATCATAGCCGGGAGGAGTGTGAACTGAGCATGCCGCCGGCAGCGCCTAATACATATGGACCAGCCGTTCAGCTCCGGCTGGCGAGTCGCCTCGAATCGGTCTGAACAGCCACGTGAGCGCGTACTGATTACATAAGTGGGTTCTGTCGACGTAGCGACCTCCAATGGGGTCTCGTATGTAAGCACAGCTGGTCGGCCACTTGCCAGAAGGTATGTTACCGACGTGGCTCGAAAACCTCCATGAGTATTGACGATCGGCTTGCGTTGACGCCTGCGGGTACGCAGTATTGGCATAGGAGTGATATCGGTATGAGTGAACGATCTGATCGCGCTGTGGAGCTGTTTCGGAAGGGTTTTGCCTGCTCTCAATCAGTGCTTGCCGCCTATTCGGACTTGTTCGGTCTGGACGAGAAGACCGCACTCCGGATCTCCGATGGCTTTGGCGGTGGAATCGCTCGAAGGCAAGACCTATGCGGTGCGGTGTCGGGTGCAGTGATGCTGCTCGGCCTTAGGTACGGGAGGACTAGGGCCGAGGATACAGAGGCTCATGAAAGGACATTCAGCTACGTCAACCGCCTGTGTGACGAGTTCATACGTAAGTATGGCTCGTTGAACTGCGGCGATATTCTAGGATGCGATTGGCCTACCGTGAGGAACAGAGGACTGCGTGATTCTGTGTGCACAAAGTGTGTGAGAGATGCCTCGCAGATTGTTGAGCGCTTGTTGCAGGCCGACGTAGCCGAGTAGCCAGAAGGAGAGATGGGCTAAGTGAGGACCAAAGAGGAGTACTACCAGCTCGTTCTTGAGAACAGAAAGATCGCCAGTGATCCAGAGAACCTGAAGTGCCCGTGCTCTGAGCTGTGCGAGTGGCACGGACGGTGCCGAGAGTGTGTTGCTCTGCACAGGTACCACAAGGACCATGTGCCTGCCTGTTTGCAGGAGTTCGTCAATGAGAAGCTCGCCGCCCTCGTCGGGATAGGAGAGCTCAAGGCGGTCCCGAAAGAGAGAACACCCCTTGAGTACAGGATGTATGTGAAGGAGCGGGATAAGGAGGCCTCTCGTTAGCAGGTTGTGCATCAGTGACGCAAACTGCGAAATCAGGCGGCGCATACAATTAAGTACCGCAACAGAGAACCCAAGAGAGGAGCGTTGCCTGATGACAGAAATGCCATACTCGATGCACTACAACCCTTATTACTACGAGGACAGACAACAGCAGCAGAGACACGTGCACGAGTTCACAGGTAGTACTCGCCTGGCTGGTGCAACAGTGCACAACCACAGGTTTGCCGGCATGAGCAGCCAAGCAATCCCCGTCGGCCGCGATCATATTCACGCACTTCGCACTGACACCGACTTCGATGTCGAGCACCTGCATTCAATAGCTATCTTCTCAGGTCCATCCATCCGTGTGGGTGGCGGAAGGCATGTGCACTCTGCGTCGGGGTCAACATCGCTGGACCTCGGCCATCGCCATGAGTTCATCGTAGCTACGTTGATTGAGGATCCGCTGCGCTAGAGTTGCCATGAGTACAGACGAAGGCTACTGGAGAAGGTCCAGTGGCCTTTTGTGTTGTGCTCCTTTCTCGCAGTGTTACCCTCCCTTCTTTCAATGCTGCCCGCCCCTATTCCACAAGTGTGTCTCACAGGATCTCTAGGTTCGCGAGCAGAATGAAACATATGGCTGCTATCATGTCGGAGTTGTTCACTCACAATCCTCTCGCTGGCGGTACCTATATGTTGAAGACCTGAACAGGAAGGACTCGAGCATGGCCACCACTCTCAGCGACGACCTGGTTCGTCGGTATTCAAGACGGATATTCAGCTTTGCCTGTTCGCGAATAGCCGACATCCAGGAGGCCGAGGATCTGTCACAGGAGATCCTGTTGTCCCTAGCAGATGCCTTTCGGACCACGAGAGACATAGCCGACATGGACGCCTATGTCTCGACCATTTGTCACTACACCTGGTCCAAGTACCTTCGCAGGCACAAGCGGGACTGGCGCAACACCAGCATCAACGAGATGCCCGACGTGTCTGGCGATGACTCTGTCGAGGATTCAGTGATCCTAGACGACCAGATTCGGAGGCTTCAGCAGGAAATCTCCTACCTGTCAAGGCAGCACCGGCAAATCACCATCATGTTCTACTTTGAGAACAAGTCGTGCGAGGAAATCGCTGAGAAACTCGGCCTATCCGACACCGCCGTCAGGTGGCATCTGTCTCAGGCTCGAAAGAAGCTCAGGGAGGGAATTGAGTTGGAGCAGAACGGATTGAGCCACACGCCTAGACGACTGATGGTTGGTCTCTGCGGCGACGTAGGACCTCGGGGTCAAGTGGGACTGGACACGGGCGATCTGTTGGCACAGAATATAGTCATCGCGTGCTACGGAGAGGCGCTCACTGTTGAGGAGATCGCCCGGCGGCTTGGAGTTGCCGCGGCATATCTTGAGTATCATATAAAGAACCTGCTCTACATGGACTATCTGCGGGTGGTCAACAAGACCCGGTATCAGACCAACTTCTTCATCCGTGAACCCAAGTACCACGTGGCGCGTGCCAAATACCACCTCGAGCACATAGGGCCTATCGCCGAGCGGATCTATGGCTTCCTGAATGACCGGTACAGCGAGATCGAGGACATCGGCTTTACCGGATGTGACCTGGACAAGGATTTCGTGCTGTGGAGTCTTATTGCACTGACCACGAACAGAGGTTACTTCGGCGCTCTCTACGAAATCTCGAGCCGCCTGGGTATCAGCAAACCGAAGCGCAGAGATGGATCTGAGCACTGGGTCTGCGCGACGCTCTATGACGATGACTACTACAAGTCGCCGGATATCGATCCCGAGGTACTCGACTTCCTGAAGAAGTCAGAGGGAAATGGAGTTAAGACCTGCTACACATCGCTGGGTGTGAAGTCATTCCAACTAGACGGGTACGCGATGATCAAGGGCGGCCTTCATTTCCGGAAGTTCGACGAGCCCGAACTAAACGATCTACACCGCATATGGCAGTTGACGCAGTCGGGTCAGGCGCCTAACGAGCACGACAAGCTGGCCATCTCAAGGATTGTGGACCTCGGCTATGTGAACGTACAGAACGAAAAGCCAAAGGTCATGGTTCCGTTCTTCAGCGCAGAGCAGTTTGAGCAGTTCTGCTCAATCACCAGCGAGCTCGAACGCGAGCTGGTAGAAGATACGTTTCCGAGCTACATCGCAAACTACGCGGAGATCATCGACGAGCATATCCCGCGGTTCGTTTCCGAGGATGAACGCAGCTTCGTGAAACACGACATCGGCCCACAGTACGCGGTCGTGTATTGGTTGTCTGATCATTGCTGTCTGCGCTATCCTACCGATGAGGAAGCCAGAAGGCTGTGCACAGTTGCCTGGTGCTCGTGAGAGCCCGTGAGTGTTGGTGAGCGCTCGCGAGTACTAGTGAGCGCTGGTGCGCGAGCCAGCCGATTAGGTGAGGCGTCAGCCGCTTGAAGAAGGAGTGCTGCATTTGGAGCTCTGGGATGTCCTTGACAGAGACGGTTACAAGAAGGGTAGAGTGATGGTCCGCGGCGATGAGATCCAGCCTGGGGATTACCACTTGGTCGTGCATGTATGGATCAGGAACGACAAGGGAGAGTACATGATCCAGAAACGTTCCGACACTGTGGAGCAATGGCCTGGGATCTGGGCTGCAACCGGAGGTTCGGTCATCGCCGGCGAAGACAGCTTGTCGGGGGCAGTGCGCGAATTGGAAGAAGAAATGGGCCTGTCTCTGGACCGCTCGACTTTCAGGCGGCTGATGCGTCAGACGAGAAAGACGGCTATAGTCGATGTGTGGTGTGCCGAAGTAGCGTCTGAGGACGCACCGAGCCCGTGTCCGGGACCCGAAGTCAGCGAGATCATGTGGGTGTCCAAGCAGCAGATCGAAGATATGATTGCTCGAGGCGAGTTCTTTCCCTATGACTACTTGGAGATTCTGCCGGACTAGGGGCTCAGGCGAGTACTTATCACGATCACTCGGATGAGGCCAACAGGCCAAGACAAAACAGCATGCAGTATTGCGGAGGTGTCGGAGTGTCATATCGGGAGGGAATGGCCGCCATTAATCTTGACATGCCTGCGAGAGTCCCGAGAACAGAGTATTCTGCCGACACCCACTGGACCCTCGTGAAGGCAGTGACTGGTATCGAAGTGGATGCCTCAAGTCCAGCTGAGCTCCGGATCAGAGCCAGTGTCGCCTTCAGGCGGGCTTGGAACTACGACCTAAATTGGAATGTTCTTACGCACAACGAGATATTTGGCGAACTGAGAACGAAGATGGGGCATGCAGCATATGCCTCCGGAGGAGTGGACTACGATCAGGAGGTTGTCTGCCCATTCAAGGAGCCTGAGGAGGTCCTTTGCTTCGATCCGTGGGAGGCATATGGGCCGCGCGACCGCCGCAAGCTGACTGAGGAGTTCGAGAATCACTACAGGAAGGCCTGTAACCTTGATCCAGATGCCGTCAACATGACAGGTATCTACGTGACATGCGTGTCGGGACTCATCGAGATATTCGGCTGGGAGATGCTGCTTCTGGCTACAGGGCTGGATCCCGATGGCTTCGGTCAGGTCACAAACAGGTACGCGTCATGGATACAGCAGTACTTCGACGCTCTCGGAGAAGCCGATGTCCCCGTGGTGATGGTTCATGACGATATAGTCTGGACCTCTGGGGCCATATTCCATCCCGAATGGTATCGGAAGTATGTCTTCCCGAGCTACCGCAGGTTGTTCTCACCGTTGATAGATAGCGGGAAGAAGGTTTTGTACACGTCTGATGGTACATACACGGAGTTCATAGATGATATCGCAGCTTCCGGGGTTCATGGGTTTGTGCTGGAACCCACTACGGATATGAAGTATATAGCTGAAAGGTATGGCAAGACTCACATCTTCATAGGCAACGCAGATACCAGAGCCCTGCTCAATGGCACAAGAGAGGACATATACGCGGAAGTCAAGCGATGCATGGACATTGGAAAGGGCTGTCCGGGTTTCTTCATGGCAGTAGGTAATCACATACCCCCCAACACGCCCATCGAGAACGCCATCTACTACAACGACACCTATGAACAGCTGAGCCGTAGATAGCGGCCGTCTCAGTGACAGATGCAGTGAGTGCGGAACACCGATGTAACGTTCATTACTGCTCGGCTGCAGGAATGACAATTGAGATCCGAGTGCCAATGTCTTGCCGGCTCAAAACCTCGATGCGCCCTCCGTGACGCTCGACAATCCACTTCGCGATAGACAGCCCGAGACCTGTTCCGCCTGTGGCTCGAGCTCGGGAATCGTCCGCTCTGTAAAATCTGTCGAATATTCTTGGAACGGCCTCAGGCGGAATCCCAATCCCATCGTCCTGCACCGTGAGCCATGCCATGTCGGCACTTCTCTTGACAGAAACGACAATCCGCCCTCCCGAAGGAGTGTACTTGATCGCGTTGTCCACCAGGATGCGCAGCGCCTGCTTTATCAGTCCGGGATCCGCTTTTGCGTGGACGGGAGTCAGCCTCGATTCGAGCACGTGGCGGTCGTCGATCATCTGTGTCTCCTTGACTACGGCTTCGGCCACGTCGGAGAGGTTGATCAGCTCTTCATGGAGGGGCATTGCGTGGCTATCGCCCTTGGCCAAAAAGAGGAGCTGTTCCACGAGCTCCTTCATGTTTGCCGCTTCTTCCTTTATTGCGTCTATCGACTCCTGAAGTGCCTGCTCATCATGCTTGCCCCATCGGTCCAGCAGATTTGCATACCCCTGAATGGCTGCTATCGGGCTTCTCAACTCGTGTGAAGCATCCGAGACAAACCGGGCCTGCGCCTTGTATGATTCGTTAATGCGATCGAGCATGCTGTTGATGGCTGCAGCCACGCTCTTCAGCTCATCCTGCGCCCCGTCCACGTCGATGCGGGTATCCAGGCGAGCCGCAGTGATGCCCTCAAGCTTGCCTGCAAGCGCCTGAATCTCTTCAGGGCTGTAGGGCCCTCTCGCTGTCGTCATGCTCTGCGCCTTCTCAGCGAGTTCGACGATCGGGCGCATGGTTCGCTGAATGATGTGCCCTCCAATAGAGAGACTCCGCAGCACGGCAAGCAATTCAGCTATTAACAACACGATGAAGATCGCCATTGGGACCCGAATAACAGGGCCCAAGGTCATACGCACGGCGTAGGAGTAATCGTCAGAAGTGAGCTCAATGCGGTAGGTCAGGTTGTAGATTCGGCGAAGGAGAGCCTGTTCGGCATCACCAAGGTGCTCACCAGAACCAACCGGGTGTTCCACGTGAAACTCAAACCAACGAGTTCCGCCGGCTGTCTGTTCAGGAAACGCCCTACGAAAAAGGCCGGGAATCTCACAACCGGTGGGGTCTCGGTCAAGTGGAACAACACTGATCCCGGATATGCTCAGTAGTCTCACAGAGTCTTCGCTGAGGCTTCTTGGATCGCCGATGCTCTCGACAGCTTCGGCGATTCTGTGCTCGGCGTACATGACGATCCCGACAGACACGGCAACCAGCAGAAGGGTGTCCAGAGCCAATACGACTCCGACGAGGTGAATCCATAGCCTGAAGTTCAACCTCGAAGTGATTGAAGTGCGCATCCTGCTCCGCACACCCTCTGTCACTGGACTGTGGCTGCTAGTCTTCATCTCGAATCACATACCCGACCCCGCGCACAGTGGAGATCGTCTTGATTCCGAACACCTCGTCGATCTTCGATCGCAGAAAGCGTATGTACACGTCGACTACGTTCGTCTCGCCTTCGAAGTCAAAGCCCCAGACACTCTGAAGGAGTGCCTCGCGGCTTGCCACCACTCCCTTGTTCTCTAGCAAGTACTTGAGCAGATCGAACTCGCGCTTTGTCAGCTCTACAGGAGTTCCCCGAACGGTCACTTGGCGTCTCCGGACGTCTAGACGGAGGTCCCCTACTGACAAGACTCTCTCCTCTTGGGCAGGTCCGGCTACAGTCTTCCTCAAGGCTGTACGGATGCGCGCGAGGAGTTCCTCGATGGCAAACGGCTTCGTGATGTAATCATCGGCTCCGTGGTCGAGCCCGGATACCTTGTCGACCACGCTGTCTCGCGCGGTGAGCATGATAACAGGAACCGAGCTGACTCGACGAATCCTGCGCAGCACTTCCATTCCGTTAAGTCCCGGCAGCATGATGTCGAGCAAAATCAGGTCAAATTCGCCCGTCTCTGCGAGCTGGAGACCTGCCCGGCCGTCATACGCCTTGGTCACCTCATAGCCTTCGTAGGTCAGCTCCATCTCGACGAAACGAGCGAACTTCTGTTCATCCTCAATGATCAGTATTCTCTGACTCACCGCGTGTCACTTCTTCCGCCCTATGTCTCTGGCTCCTGCGCTATCGGGGCCGTGTGCCTGCGGCTATGCCTCCAGACGGGCACGCGGACTGCCCGCCTGGAGGCAGGCTCCCTGAGGGCAGGTTTTCATGCTTCGTCTGCGTTGCCGAGTTCGGTAAACCGATACTGGTAGCCCAACACCAAGCCGACGATGATCAAAGGAAGCGTGATCCAGGGTGCGAAGATCAGCAAGAGCACCAGCACAGTCAATGGGCACCTGGCCTTTGTCTCGCTGTTCTTCCTGACCTCCAGGTTTATCGCGTTTCCCTTGTTGATCACCGAAATGCAGAACTTCCCGATCCTATCCAGAACGTCTCCGAAACTCTCACCCGCCGAGCTGCGCCGCTCCTGCTTGTCATTTGCCTTCTCGGTTACAACCTCAGTGGCTCCCTTTGCACTGCTGTAGAAACCGCCGCCAGCCGGTGGCTCGACCTTGCCCTGCTTCTCCAATAGGATCAGAGCATCCAGCAGGTCTCCGTTGGCCGCATCGAGTGCGCTCTTGGCTTCCTCGTATGTCACATTGGCTTTCTCCCGCAGTTTTTCGATTTGTTCAAGCGTGGTCATGTTCATCCTCCCTTTCGATCGTCATGACCGCATTGTAGCAGGAGAGGCTTTAAAGACAATTTGGCCAACATTAAAATACCATTAACGTTTCTCGAGGTAGAAACCCAGCCTCGACAGAGTGGGGTATCCCCGCGAGCTGGTGATATGCACCCTTACGTATCTGGTATTTGTCCGGTCCAAGCAGCAGATGCGCTTGTACCCGACCACCGTGCCTCTGTAACATTCCACCCAATCATCTCCGCTCCTGTAGGCAACAGTGAAGTTCTCAATCCTCTGTCCGGAGCGGATGTGTTCACACAGAACCACTCGATCAAATGTCACTTCTTGACCGAGATCGACCTCGATGACGGGCTGCTCTATCCCAAGAGGCGGACACCAGTAGGTATCCGGGTTGTCGTCGAAGATGTTCTCGATTCCGTGTTCAGAGTCCAGAGTATGCGACGCCACAGCCTTGGCGTGCCGGGCAAGATCCGTTGCGAAGGTATCCCTGATCACTCTGCCCAGCTCATGCAGGACGGCTGCATCTGCCTCGTGAATCAACCCTCGCCGGTCCGGAGGGACGTTGAGGAGCAGGCATGCGTTACCCCCCACGGAGCCGTAGTAGATGCGCAGCAACTCGTCGACTGTTCTGACCCCATCATCTTCTGCAGCGTGGTAGAACCAGCCCGGGCGTATCGACGTGTTCACCTCAGCGGGGTACCAGACAAGATCGCGCACTCCCTGAATCGCATCTCGGCTGCCCAGGTCTTCATCAGCTGTATTGATCCGCCGCGCGAAGGTCCCGTCGTCCACCTTCTGAGACTTCTCAGCCGTGCGCTCCGCTTCCCTGAGAACCGCCGGCACCACGCTCCACTCGGACGCCCGGCAGTGGCCTGCTTCGTTGCCACACCACCGCACGTCCGGCCCGCACACTGAAATGACGGCTCCAGGCTGCCGTTCTCTGATCAGGCTGTAATATGCTTCCCAGTCATAGACCTGCCTCTTGCCGTTGGGGCCTTCGCCGCAGGCGCCGTCAAACCACACGCTGAAGATCTCTCCGTAGGACGTCAACAGCTCCCTGAGCTGCCCGAGGAAGAAGCGGTTGTACGCGTCGCTGTCTCCGTATGTCGGTTCATGCCTATCCCACGGTGAGAGATAAAAGCCGAACTTGATTCCGCCGCGGCGACAGGCCTCAGACACCTCCCGGACAACATCGCCTTTGCCGCCACGCCAGTCACTGCTGGCCACCGAGTGACTGGTGTACCGGCTAGGCCACAGACAAAACCCGTCGTGGTGCTTGCAAGTGAGTATGAGGCCCCTCATCCCTGCAGACTTGAAGACGCTGACCCACTGGTCAGCGTCCAGTTCGGTCGGATTGAACAGCTTTGGGTTCTCTTTGCCGGTTCCCCACTCGCGATCTGTGAATGTGTTTATGCCGAAGTGTACAAAGGCGTAGAACTCCGTCTGCTGCCACTTGAGCTGCCGCTCTGATGGAACTACTTGAGTTGCGAGAAGGGTGAACTCATCCAACCCTTCAGAGCCTCCTTCGACTTCAACCATGCATTGGACCTTGCCCCGAGGCGGGCCTCGCATCACCCTTACCTTCAAGGTCGATGATGCACAGGTCTCTGTCCTCGATGCGAGTCATGCTCCAACTGCTATCTCCGCAGTCGACCAGGCGCAGACTGTTGCAATGGAAATCGTTCCTGGATCGGCCTATGCATCCGAAGCTGATCCTGTATCAGCTCCTACTTGGAGATCCGGAACACATAAGCTACCATGTCGCTGGCAGCGGCTACGCTAGAGGGCAGTGTCACCTGCAGGCCGGATCCGGTCTGCACGAACTCGAGCCCCTTCTCGCCAGCCACGAGGTCTACGGCGCTGACCTTGCCTGTATAAGGTATCGTCACGACGCGGGTATCGGATGGGCCCACGCCTCCGGTCGCCGATTCAGCCCCTTGCCGTCGCACGTCCTGTGAACGCGCCTCATGCGATCGTCCCTCTTGCAGGCGCAGGTGGATGCAGTAGACGGTATCGCCCTTGCTAGTGAATGCGCAGTTGTCCTTGAAATAAGGGTCGCAGGTTCGGGTGCCGTAGATGGCCTCTCCATACTGCTTCAGCCAGGCTCCGAGCTCCTTCATGCAGCGCACTGCGCCTCTGGGCAGTCTGCCATCCGGCTGCGGGCCAACATTGAGTGCGAGGTTGCCCCCCTTTGCAACGACCTCTGCCAGGATGCGGACCAGTTCCCGCAGAGACTTGTAGGTGTCCTCGTATGCGAAGGAGAAAGACGTGCCCATGGTGATGCAGCTTTCCCATGGGATGCTCAGCGGCCGCTCCGGAATGGTCTGCTCAGGCGTGACGTAGTTCTCATATGGCCCACCGACCGTCCGGTCCGCACAGATGAGCCAAGGCTGGACCTCCCGTGCCTTTGCAACCACCTCGCCGAGGCGGATGTCCTGCCCTGTCCCCGGGCGCACCCAGCCCGCGTCCAGCCACAGGATGTCGATTCGCCCGTAACCGGTCATGAGCTCCATAATCTGAGCGTGTGTGAACTCAACGAACTTGTTCCAGAGCTCGGGATACTCTCGAGGGTCGTACGACGGTCCCCGCCACGAAGGCTTGCTGCGCTTCATTCCCGGAGCCCAGTAGTATGGAGTGTGCCAGTCCGCCTTTGAGAAGTAACAGGCGATGGCCAGCCCCTGCTCACGAAAGGCGTCAAACAGGTTCTTGCATACGTCTGCATACTTGTGGGTGTGGAACGGGCAGTCCGGGCCTGTGATCTTGTAGTCCGTCTGCTTCGTATCCCACATGCAGAAACCGTCGTGGTGCTTCGTCGTAAAGATCAGATATCTGAACCCGCCATCAGCAGCCAGGTCCGCCCATGCGGCCGGCTGAAACCGAACCGGGTTGAATGTCTTGTTCAGTGCGAAATACTGCCGCTTGAACTCGTCACTATCGTCCACCCAGTCTATTCCCACTCTTGACCACTCGGCGTCAGCATCGCTCAGCGCCCACGATTCGACCAATCCAAGCTGTGAATACGGGCCCCAGTGCATCATCAGCCCGAGCTTCTGGTCTCTGAACCACTCCAGTCGCTCCAGAAGGAGCGGGTCCTCCGGCCTAACATAGCGGTCCTCTGCGCTGTAGTTGTGCACACCGTGCTCAACTGTGCCCTCTTCGCGAGCCTCTTCCGCTGCGCTCTCATTGCGGATCTCTTGCTCTGCGTCGGACATCCCGCACTCGCTCCCCTCATCGCGCGTTGACGCGCTTCATGTTGCGGACAAACCTACGAACGCACCTCGATACGGGTCTCAACCGGGGCAAACCTCGAGGAGCAGGCGGTCAAGCGGACCACACCTGACTGGTCCGCCGGCTGACCTGTCCGTCCCCCCGGCCGGCCCGTCGTCCTGACCCAGACTGCGACGCATCCCCCGATGAGCACCGGATTGTCTGGCCCAACTATCCTCCCAGGTCCGTCTATGTGCAGTCTGATAGCTTCGTTGATGTAGGGGGTCACATTGCCCGCTTGATCGACCACCCGATAAACCACCCTGGTCGCATCATAGGTTTCCCCGGGGACCAGGACATCGCTATCAGCAATTGCCTCAAGCCTGGTCGCCACCGGATTGCCTGCAAACACCTTGCGGGCAACCTCTCGACCGCTCACAAAACCAACCACCTCTCCACCAGGCCAGCGGAATCCCCACTCGCCGAACTGCTTCGGGTTCTCTCGAATGATCACCGGCGGATGAGGAAGTGCGGGGAACTCATCAGAGGCCGGGTAGAACCGTCCAATGAGAGTGCCGTAAACGAACAGCTCCACGTAGTCACAGTTTGTGAAGATCACCAGTGGAAACACTCCGCCTATGCTGCGCTCTCCCCTGGCCCAGTGAGTGGCCGGCTCCAGCACCACGCGGTCTCTCGGGTCAGCCTGGCTGCTGTAGGCATAGGCTGCGAACTTCGGGATTCGGAACATGTCCATAACACCGTGGTAGCATATCCGGTCACCGGAGCCGAATTCATGATGAGTGTTGTAGTCAAACGCGCACCAGCCGAACGCCCCCGAGATGTGCGGATTCGAAGCGGCCGCATTCTGCACCCGTATGTGCCGCATAGCTTGCTCGATTAAGCGCTCTTCCTGGTCAAACCTCTTGGTCGGGTACATGTGCCCGTTGAACTCCGTCACGATATACGGAACAGGCTCCGGGCCGCCGGTGACTCTGACAGGATCCCTCAGCACCGCTTCACCGCCGCTGTGGATGAAGTCGTTCATCGTGTAGACGTCCTCGAGCAGCTCGCTTCTTTCCATCCAGCGGACGCCCCCGGTCTGTCTGGTCGGATCTAGTTCATGGGCGATTCGATTTGTCTCGGTGTAGAAATCATGGTCATCGCGGGACTCGTTGATGCGGACTCCCCACAGGAAGATCGAAGGATGATTCCAGTCTCTTTGGATCATCGCGCTCAGGTCCTGACAGGCAACTTGCTTCCACTGCAAATCACCGATATGCTGCCAACCCGGGAGTTCTTCAAAGACGAGCAGGCCAATCTCGTCGCATCGGTCCAGGAAGTGGCGAGACTGAGGGTAGTGAGACGTCCGCACTGCGTTCAAGCCCAGCTCGTTCTTGAGGATTTCGGCGTCCCGCCGCTGAACCCGCTTTGGCATGGCGTACCCTACATACGGGAAGGACTGATGCCGGTTCAGCCCCCTGAGCTGAACCCTCTTCCCGTTCAGGAAGAAGCCGTCAGGCTTGACCTTTGCTTCTCTGAAACCAATGCGCGCCGTGAAGTCGTCTAGGACGTTGCCGGTGCCGCGAGCCGAGCTGCTGTCAGGAACTTCACTGCCCCCATACAGCAACACCTGACACGAATAGAGCTTGGGATTGTCCAGGTCCCACAGCTCCACTCCGGAGATGCCCTCGACAGCCAGCTCGACTACAGACCTCTCGCTCTCCTGCACACTAACAGCTTTCCGCTGTTCTGCCAGGACGGTATCTCCATCCTTGAGCACGATGCCAATCTCTACATTGCCGCTTTGACGCAGCGGGTTGCGCAGGAACACCTTCGCTGACAGACCCTTCGTCGGCTCCAGGACACGTGTCGGGCTGATGAACGCGTTCTCTATGTACACGGGGCTTACAATTCGCAGGCTGACCTCCCTGTAAATTCCCCCGTACGTCAGGTAATCTACAACGTAGCCGAAAGGCGGGATGTCGGGGCGTTCCGTGGAGTCGACCTTTACGGCCAGGACGTTGCCCGCTCCGAACTCGACCCAGTCCGTAATATCGAAGGAGAATGGAGTGTATCCTCCCTTGTGCTCACCAACCAGGTGCCCGTTGACATACACCTCCGCGTAGCACATCACACCTTCGAAGTCAGCGAGAATCCGCTTGCCGCGGCAATGCGCCGGGACCTCAAAGTGCTTGCGGTAGCAGGACACAAACTGATAGTCGGCTTCATCAAAGCAGTTGTACGGGAGCTCCTTGTTCGTATGAGGAAGGTCAACCTCCTCGAAGCCCTCGTCAGCGAAGTCTTTTTCCAGAAAAGCCTCACAGAACGATTCGGAGTACTTCCAACCGTAGTTCAAAGGTATTACGTGTCGCATTTGCCCCTCCATCACTACCGGTGTATTTCAAGGTTGGCTTTGAGGTCCAAGGCGCCTGAATGCGGTCCTACCATTATGTGAAACAAACCGGGCTCGACAACCCACTGGAAATCCCTGTTCAGCAGCTTGAAGTCATTCGGCCCGAGTGTAAATGAGACCTCAACTGACTGGCCCGCTCCGATGTGAACTCGCTTGAACCTCTTGAGCTCCTTGTGCGGCCTTACGACTGAACTCCATAGATCGCGGATGTAAAGCTGGACGACCTCTTCTCCATCCCTGTCCCCCACGTTGGAGACGTCGACCAACACTGTTACCTCATCTCCGATGCCGATTCGCTCCGGGACGATTCGCAGGTTGGAGTAACTAAAACTAGTATAGCTCAGACCGAATCCAAAAGGAAACAACGGCTCCCAGTCCATCTCCACGTATGTTCGCCTGCCGCCGGGCTGGCGGTTGTAGTACACGGGAAGCTGCCCCACTGCCTTCGGGAAGGAAACAGGCAGCCGGCCTGCAGGGTTGACGTCACCAAACAACACCTCTGCAATGGCAGTGCCTCCCTTCTCTCCGCAGTACCAGGCCTCAACGATTGCAGGAATGTGAGCGACTTCCCAACTCAGGGTCAGCGCCCTGCCGTTCAGCAGGACCAAGACCACAGGAGTCCCGGTGCTGTGCACGGCCTTCAGCAGATCCAGTTGTTTCCCGGGCAAATCGAGATCAGCCCTGTCCAATCCCTCGCCGCAAGTCTCTCTCGAGTCTCCGAGCACGACGACTGCCACATCCGCCTGAGCGGCGCACTGGACCGCCTCTTCGATGCCTACTTCCTCCCGGCTCCACCCGAGCAATATGCGCGCTCCCCCCGAGTCCTTCCTGTACTCGACCTTCACTTCGTACTGGCGGCCTGACTCGAAGTTGAAGGGGACCTTCTGGCTGCCTTCTTTGTCCTGGCCCCAGCCGTCCACTATGAGCTCGCCGTCAATCCACAGACGAATGCTGTCGAACGTGCCTGTTCCTATGAAACCGCTGAAGCTCCAATTCGGACAGATCGATCCGGTCCACCGCACGAAGAACTCATGGGCGCTGATCTCGTCCAGCGGCTTTGTCACCATCCAGTTGAAGTTGATCTCCGGATCAACCCTGATTGCGACCGGTTCACCTTCGCCTGAGATGTTGTCGTAGTACTCGCCCCTCAGTCCGGGCGTGCCATCAGGGCTTCGCAGCCACTCTTTTGGGATCGGCCTCAGGTCTACAGGCGTAATCGTCGTGCCCTTCGCGTACATGACCTTGGTCGCTGAAGACACTGCATTCTTGATCCCATCGAGGACTGTTACGGGCGTGAACCCCTCAATTCCCGGCGTGTAGTCGCCCAGACAAGCCTGAGCTGCATTCGGACCAATCACCGCCACTGAGCCGATATCCTTGCGGAGCGGCAGCAGCCCTCCGTCGTTCTTGAGCAGGCATATGCTGTCCCTGGCCGCCTGCAGAGCGATCTGCTGATGTGCTTCACAGCGCACCACTGATCGAGACAATCCTTCGTCGACGTAAGGGTTGTCGAAGAGACCCAGCAGGAACTTGACGCGCAGTATGCGGGCGACTGCCTTGTCGATCGTCTCCTCCTTCATCCTGCCATCCTGGACCATCTTGATCAGCGCATTCTGGAACAGCTCATGGGGGTAATCGTAGTACTGCATGTCAAGCCCGGCCTCTATCGACTGCCTGATCGCTTCCTCAGGTGACTCGGCCACCCGATGCCAGTGATAGAGGTTCCCGAGCGCGCCCAGGTCGGCTCGGACAAAGCCGCGCATGTTCCATTTGCCCCGGAGCACCGACGTCAGCAGATCGTAGTCACAAGAGGTGGGAATGCCGTCGATGGAGTTGTATGAGCACATCACGTTCAGTGCTCCTCCCTCGACGATCGCCGCTTCGAACACAGGCAAGTGATAGGTATGCAGCTCTCTCTGACCGATAAGGGCCGGTGCGCAGTTCAACCCGCCAATGGGAACTCCGTAGCCCGCAAAGTGCTTCGGCTCGGCTGCGATCGCATCAGTCGCGCTGAGGTCCTCTCCCTGCAATCCGCGGCACATTGCTGCAGCCATCCTGCCCGACAGGTAGGTGTCCTCGCCGTAGGTTTCCTCCATGCGGCCCCACCGCGGGTCACGGGCAAGGTCTATGACAGGACCGAAGATCTCATGTATGTTGAAGCTGCGGGTTTCCGTCGCGATTGCCCTGCCGACCTGCTCTACGACCTCAGGCCGCCAGGTGGATGCGAGTGCGATGCTCTGAGGAAACACCGTGCAGCCGGGGCGGCACAGTCCGTGGAGTCCTTCCTCGCTGAAAAGGATCGGTATGCCTAGCCTGGTGTTCTCGACCGCGTATCTCTGAATCGCGTTGTTGATTCGCGCCGTGCCATACAGATCGTGGATGCATCCGATTCCCTCAGAACCGATCTCTTCCGTGACCTTGTCCCACAGGATCTCCGAATCGTCCGTCACTGTGTGGCCCTCGGGAGTGCTTGAGCGGTCGATGAAACTCGAGCCTATGTACATGTCCATCTGCCGCACCTTTTCCTTCAGTGTCATGCGGCTCAGAAGATCGCTGACCCTCTCCTCTATGGGCAAAGATGGGTCCTTGTAGCCACAGTCCGGACGTTGCATCTCAAAGCACTCCTCTCTCTGCACACGCTGCCACTTGTTCTTGGTGATCCCCCGTTCTTGATGCTCGAATATGCTCTTGGTGGTCAAACCTGTTCTTTACGATCAGATTTGTTCTTGACGATCAGAGGCCCCTCCTCCACGTGCGGCATGCGCACATGGGGGAGGGGCCATAAGTTACCAGCTATGCTGAATCAAGTCGCCTGCGAACCTACCTGGACAGCGATTACTGGCCTAGCAGCGCGTCGAGGTAGGCCTGACCCTGAGCGGCGACCTCGTTCATGGCCTCAGCAGGGGTCTTCTGGCCGTCCCTCGCAGCCACGTACGCGTTCCAGACCTCGTCAGCAGTCAGGGAGTAGTTGAGGATCTGGCCGGTCTTGTTGAACTCGGGGAGGAACTCTGCGAAGATTGCAGCAGACCTGCGATCAGGGCAGTAGTCGTTGATCTGGGTCCAGTTCCTCTCGTTCAGATAGGCCTCGAAGTCCTGCGGGAGGAACAGGTAGTCCATGACAGCAGCGATCGCTACAGGATCAGCAGAGTTTCTCGGGAGACCCAGTCCGCCGCAGAACCCGGTGTACATGGTGTGCCCATCTGCACTCGGTCCCTTCGGGAACGGAATCAGGCCGTAGTTCATTCCGGAGGTCTTCAGCCCATCGAGCTGCCATGTGGCCTGGTACGCAAATGCGACTGTCCCCTGGTCAAAGCCACCCGAGGGGCTGTTGACCCGGTCGATGTTGACGAGCTGGCCTCCGAATGCGATGGCCTCGAGAACCTCCGGGCTGTTCCAGTTGTACTTCAACTTCCCATCGGGCCCCGGCACGAACAGGTTGGTCCCGTTGCTGCACACTATGTGTGCCCAAACGGACATGCCCTGAATGCCGTACTGATCCATGGTGCCATCGCCGTCAAAGTCCTTCGTTGCGCCAACCAGCAGATTCCTGAAGTTGTCCCAGTTCCACTCGCCTGCTTCATACAGATCGTAGGGATCAGGCAAGCCTTCGGCCGCCAGGATGTCCTTGTTGAAAGCGAGCCATGAAGTGGCACCGTTCGGCAGCGTCTCGAAGCTGCTGACGACATAGATGTTTCCGCCAGCTGAGAAGTGCCTGATGGCCGGCTCAGCGTACTTGCGGGCTTCGTCGAAGTATTCGGCCGGGAGGACAGAATTGATCGGGAGAAGCGCGTCTCGGCCAACCAGTGCGAAGAAGTTGTCGTTGTCGATGCCCCAGACATCATACTCGGAGTCTCCACTGATCAAGCGGGTGACCATGGACTCTACGATGGTATCAACCGGGAGCACCAACGACTCCAGCTTGCAGTTGAACAGCTGCTCTGCCTCAGCCACTCTTCCTTCCTTGCGGAGTCCTTCGAGCTTGTCGACTGCGGCAACAACGGTAATGGTCTTGCCGCCCAGATCGAATTCTGCAGCCAGAGCGACTGAGCCAATGAGCATCGACAGCATGACAGCAATGGCTATGATCCTCACGACGTTTTTCATCTAGTCTCCTCCTTAGTCATTAGAGTTTAGTGCTTTTACCGTACCACACCCGACTTCCTGGCTGGGAATCATCACCTCCACATGGCTCAGAGTCAACCAGTACCAACCATCGAAGGGTGTAGACAAGGGCGGGAAGCTCCTACTTCTGCCCTTGGTGTTTCGCAGGACCGCTGTCAAGCTTATGGATGAATCAGGTGACTGTCATGAATGAGTGGTATGGCGCTTTCTCCATATAACTCTGTATTCCACGGCAGCTCCTGATTTCCTGCATACCGCCGACAAAAAGCCCACTCACCATCCCCAGACAACTAGCCGACCAGACCTGTTCTCTCTATGCTCTCGACGAAGTACCTCTGCAGCAGACCATAGACAACCAGCACCGGCGTGATCATGAGCAGGCTCCCTGCATTGACGATCAGCGAGAAGTACTGCGGGTGGTTCATCTCCAGCTCACGAGCAAGGGTCCGGGTGAGGTTGCCCAGTGCCACCGGCAAGAAGTTGCTATCAAGGTATAGTGTGGTCAAAAATGAGTCATTCCATTGCCAGACAAATGCAAAGAGGAACACGACCACGGCAGCCGAGGTTGCACCGGGGAGCATAACCCTGAAGAACGCCATCAGCGGACTGGCTCCGTCGACATAGGCCGCCTCTTCGAGGTTCTTCGGCATACCCCTGAAGAACTGCCTCATGACCAGGATGAACAAACCGTTCCGCAATCCGGTGCCTGTGATCGACGTCAGCACAAACGGCCAATAGGTGCCAAGCAGCCTGATTCCCTTGCCGGGAATGAGTCCATATAGGTCGAAAAACCGCCAGTTGAGGTACAGGGGAACCATTATCATCTGGGGAGGCACGACCAGCGTGAAGATAGCGGCTCCAAAGACGAGACCCTTCCCTCTGAAGTCAAACCGGGCGAGGCCGTAGCCCACCAGCGTGCTAGAACACAGTTGCAGTATGCTCACAAGAAGTGAGAGAAAGGCCGAGTTCTTGAACACCGTTGGAAAGCGAAGAGTCTGCACGGCCAACCGGTAGTTGTCGAGCGTGAAGTTCTTCGGAATCCACTTCACCGTTTGATCGACCAGGTCTTTTCTCGCCATAAATGACGACGATAACTTTGTCAGTATGGGGAAGAGGATGATATACGAGATGCCGATGATCAGCACCAATCGGAAGACGGCTAAGGACACCTCCGAAAGCCGCCGCAGTATGCTGCGCAGCCTGGATCGTGATAACACCGTACCTTTGACTCTCTGTGCAGGTGCGAGCACGGTCTATTCCTCCTTAGCAGCCGGTTATTCCTGATAGAAGACCCAGCGTGACACAATCCAAACGACTATCGCAAGGACTATTGTCACTGCGGCGAAGTACATTACGCCCATTGCTGTCCCTATTCCGAAGCCTGCGCCGGCAAAGGCAGTGTCTCTGATATACATGACCAGTGCGTTTGCAGGCGAAAGGAACGAGTCGATGATCGAGTAAACGACATTCGCGAGCACTATGGGGCTCATCATCGGCATCGTGATCATCCAGAATGTCTGCCATGCCGACGCCCCTTCCACTCTCGACGCCTCATACAGCGCAGTGGGTATCGACTGCAGTCCAGCCAGGAAGATGAGGATCTGAATGCCTGACGCCCTGATCACTTCGGGTATGTGCTCGACGACCGTGATGACGTAGACGAGTATCTCCCTGGGCATCTTGAGTTGCATGAGGAACGAGTAGAGAAGCGGCCCGACCAGGACGCTGGCTGCAGAGGTGTTGGTCTGTTCGAGCAATTGGCTCATGTAGTCTCCAGTCTCCATGGTCAGGATGACTCCGGAGGTCATGACGACCGGCAGGAAGAAGATGATCCTTGCAAGCAGCCTGCCCCTGAACCGCTGGTTGAGCAAGAGAGCGGAGAAGAAGCTGAAGAAGATGATCGAAGGCACTTCGACAACCATCTTCACCAGCGTCTCGACAAAGACCCTGACGAACTCGGCATCAACGAACAGAGCGTATCTGAAGTTCTCCCAACCGTTGTAGACCAGCTCGTATCCGCCTGCGACGATTACCAGGTTGTTCAGGCTGAATGCGATCGCCTGCAAGAACGGTGCGAGAAAGAAGAAGATGAATCCCAAGATGAACGGAGCCGAGAACAGATAGCCCGTCATCGCCTTCTGCTGGGCGAGTGTCAGTCCTCGGGAGCGCCTTTTCAGCGGGAATGTCAGTCTCCGCGTGCGTCTCTTCAGCGCGGGTGTCAGCCCACGCACGCGCCTTCTCAACGCATTCATAGTTCTCTCTCCCTCTCCAGCACGGAATAGCTCTTTGCGGCAACCGCGATGCCGTCGTGACTGTAATCCTCGTCGGTGTAGTTCACTACCACAGCAAGGCCGTTCTCGTAAGTCGTGCGGTAAACGCCCTCCTGCAGTTTCTCGTGGTCGACTATGCTCTGACCTCTGACCTTATCGAGCATAGAGGCGATCTCGTGGTATAGAGCAACGGCATCGTCGAACCACCCTCTGTACTCGATAGACAGCAGGTGGTTGAACAGCGTGTCCTTCACAACCGACGAATCGGCGTAGCTCCACCGGAAGTAAGGAGCCTCCCCGGTCTCCAGGCACCTGAGAAGGGCCTCATCGAAGTCCCCGCGGTAGTTGAACGGCGCGCCCGCGTAGTCGATGTACCCGTGCAGGACCATCTGGTAGAACGGGACGCTCTCATCGAAGAAGTGCATCCTGGTTCCACCCGTGGGCGCGTCGACGATGTGGCTGGCATACGGGAACGCCATGTCATTTCCGCCCTCCACCATCACCTTGAGCCCGGCTGCCCGCAGAGAGCCGATAGCTCGCTGGCCCGCTACGACGGCCTGTTGTCTGTCTACCAGATCCTCAGGTCTCTCCCTGAAGTCGGAGAATACTGCACTGGCCACGCTGCGCAGCGAAATCCCATCGAATCCGAACCCGCTGTAGCTTTTGAGGAACGAGTTGACCAGCCATTCAAGGCGGCCCGCAGAGAGAACCTCATAGCCTCTGTCGGGAAGGCGCTGGAAGGTCGCGATGTTGAAGTCGTATATCTTGACTGCGTTTCTGTTTAGATACCTGCTGGCGTCCCGGCCGGATCGGTACCCGTCAAGCAGAGTGTCTCTGTAGACCGTAAGGAAGTCCACATCCGGGTATATCTCTATGCCCTGCTCTGCAGCGAATTTGATGAGCTGATCAAGATCTGCTCGGGTACCCAACGCCCGCTCGAGCCTGACCTTGTTCGGGAAGTAGTGGTGGATGCCGCCCTCTGTCCAGCCAGTATAGCGGACCTTGATGCCGCTCACCCCCGACCTGACGAGCTCATCCAGTATTCCTCTAGCCTGTGTATAGCTGGTGAGCGGCTCGACCACTTCTCTGGGAGCTCCCAAGAACACCGAGCGTTTGTGAATCCCGCCGATCAGCTCGACATAGAAGGGCAGCGGGCTGTCAGGAGACTTCCTTTGCAGGCCATAGCGGTCTACGAGATACGACCTGTACAGGTTGGCCATGCCCACGTAGTCAGCCTCATCGCCAGTGAGGAACGAGATCCGCAGAGTGACGTTTCCGTTATACGGCCTAGCTTGGTAAACATCGACCAGCCGATCATCTGCGCTCGTGATCTGACCCTCTTCTCGCACGCCGTAGAGAGTGACTGTCGCTCGAGGAGTCAGGTTGAGCCCAACCCAAGCCTTGTTAAACGAATCGGTCTTGCCCGCCAGTTCAGCACGTATAAAGGCAATCGCCTGCCCGTCCTCGATTATGGTGAAGAAAGCCTTGTCGCCTTCTTTGAGGCCGTAAACAGGCATGCGAATCAGAGGCCCGGACGTGATCTGCTCATACTGGGGCTGGATAGATCTGTCCGTGCCGTACACGTTTCCTGAAAAGGACGGCAGACTGAGCTTCTTCTGGTTGTTCAGTTTGACCAGTGCTCCCGACCTGTCGGCGACGAACAGGTATCCTTCAGCTTGGGTATCAGCTGCACCAAAGAGCGGAAGGAGGTCCATCGACTGCGGCATGAATGTCGCGATGGTGCCGTCTTTGGTCAGGGCGTCTATCGGATAGGTGATCTCACCAGCCGGTATCGTGACTACCAGGCTCATGCCGTCGAGTCTGAAGATGACCGGGATTCCAAACACTTCGGGGTTTGGAACAGGCGGATCCAGACTGGCTGCAGTGTGGTCAGCCGAAACGTCCTCCGGTCGGTACCCGGCTTCCTTGAAGATGCGAGCTATCTCCGGTTTGTCGAACCGCGGGTATGTTGCCTCGAGAAGCGCGTATACCTCGGCATTCTTCAAATGAGACACGTCCGAGGCCGTGATCAGATTCCTCATGTCCATATCCGCGCGGTACTCGACTATCGTGTCAGCAAGGCGCTCGATCAGGTACTTCTTCCGCTCTTCAGGGCTGTCGCGCAGTCCCAAAGACTTCTTCAGCACAGGTCCAGACAGCGCCAAGAGATCCCAGCTGCCGAATACCCGCTTAGTGTCGACTCCATACACGGCGACTCTCTCATAGGGATCGCCTGCCGTTTCTCTCAGCGTGAGCAGGGTATAGTCCTCTTCTAGTATCTGCCTGTCGAACTTGTCCTCGACTTTCTCCAATATGGCCTCGAACTTCTCTTTGGCAATCATGATCGGCAGATATGCTTCTGGCTTCCATCGCTGTCCGAGGATGTAGTCCACTCGCACACCGCCGTCAATCGATGTAATAGTAAACTCGCCATTGAGCACGCTGTCCAAATACGAGTTGAGCGTGCGCGCTTCGCGCTCGGGCGTGTAGTAGCTCAGGGAAAGCGTTGCACGCAGCCCGTCTCTAGCAGCCCCTCGCTTGATCCTCTCCATTGAGAGGTTCTGAGGGCTCGAAAACCAGACATGGTTCGTGGTCTTCTCAAGGACTGCCACCTCAGTGGTTTCCTCATTGATGAACAGCTTCAGATACTCGTTTTCTGCGACCAGAGTGTACGCCTTGAGGTACTCCACGTTCGCCGACGCGGGGATCGAGAACAGGAGACCATATATTATGATCAGAGCCAAGCTTGTGAAGAGCCGAATCCTCACCGGTTCTCGTAACCTCCGTTCCTCTCGCGGTCTCGAACCCTACAACCTGAAAGTCAGCTCCATGTAAACCGTGTTCAGGAACCCGATGGTCTGGGCAAGGACGTTTACGAACAGCAGGCAGATGAAGACCACGAGACCCATGCCCACCCCTGTGAGCACACAGGTGAAAAGGTTGGCCTTGAAGTCGTACTCGTGGATCGTCTGAATGCCGGTGAACACGAGAAACCCTGCCCAGAGCACGGCGATGGTATTGAGGGCGTAGTAGAAAGCCCCCTCCTGGAGAGTAATCACATTGCTCAACGCGATGAGCGGTATCCTCATCAACACGACCGGTACGAGCCCGTATGCAGTCGTGATAAAGATGTCCTTGAACGAACCCTTACCGTCAACCAGGCTCGTCAGCGCCAAGTTGACGAAACACCACAGCAAGAACGGCAGGAGCACGCTCACAAACTCCATGTAGATGTTCAGCCGCCTGACGTCGTTGTAGTTGAAGATGAAGCCGGTGTACTGGCGCGCCATGATGTAGGTGATCGTCACGAATAGGAGTATGGTCGTCGCCGCTCCGACGCTCCCCCGCCGCTCGTGTTTCAGATCCCAGAAACCGTCGAACGGGTGAAATATGACATGGAGAGCATACCGCAGGCTCTGGAAGTAGGCTCCGAGCCGGGTGTCCTTCCGCTCAAACGCGAGTCCCTTGTACTCGCCGGTCCTTTGCGACCTCTTTCGGATGGCGAAGATCCGATACACAATGTAGGCTGCGATGAGAACGATCACACCTGTAAGGATGATGGAGAAATGCTCGTTCACCCAGCCTCTTCTGTAGAGGCTGAGGGCTTTGGAGTAACCTGTTCGGTCGCTGCCGAGCCGGTACATCTCCATCGCCTCTGCGAAGAGGCCTTGGCTGAGCAGCGAGCGGCCTATGCCGCTGTAGGCAATGTCCAGGTTGGGATTGCGCCTTAGCACCTCGCGCCACATCTCTGTGGCCTCGTCATACTCGCCTGACTGGATATGAGCTATGGCCGAATGAATCGCCTCGGCGTATCGGGTGGGCTCATATACTGCAACAGCGTTGAGGCCTTTTTCGAGGATCAGGAGCGTGTCACCAATCGTGTCGATGGCACTCGGGACTCTCAGGCCGCCTTTCTCGGCAGTCGGCGCACCGAACGCGTAGAGCAGCCGGCCGTCGTCATCGTACGTGAAGACCCTCCCTCTCCTTAGGTCGAGCACGCTGTATATCCCGTGCTGACGCACGACTATGTCAACGAGGTACGACCGGCCGGTAATCGTTGCGTTGAGATTCTCCTCTGCGAAGACGACATCTACGTCTCCTCTCGGCGCCGTAAACCCGTTGCGCCGCAGCACGTCGGCGCCTGACGGGTTGAGCTTTCGGATCACCTGTCCCGTCTCTGTCGTCGAGCCGAAAACCGTAGTATAGATGAAGCCTCGTGAGTCGATATCCGCGTTGCTGTACTCAGTGGGCAGGAACAAGGCTGAGCGCTGCTTCTGCTCTTCAGTCATGAACCTGCGCCATAGCAGATCCAATGGGTCGGGAGTGACTCTCGGAGCGCCTATGAAGCCGCTGAACACCCCGAGTTCGTCGAACTCCATGAGCCCCTCGAGCACGCCATCTGCGATCACATACACTCTGCCCGACCGGTCCACAACAACCTTCAGAGGCTTGAACGCAAACGACTCTTCGATCAGCTCGTTGTCCCGCGGGTTCTCGATGATCCTCTGGAGCTCGCCCTGCTTGTTCAGCACCACCACGCGGCTGTTCCCATAGTCAGCGACGTAGAGGTCACCGGCTTCTGTGACGAACAGCCCCATGGGACTGCGGAACTGCTGGCGCCCGCTGGCGGTCTCGAAACCGGTGAGCACCTGCACGAGGTTAAGGTTCTCGTCGAGGATCACGATTCTGTGGTTCCCGGTATCCGCGATGTACACCAGGTTCTCGCTGCTCACAAAGAGGTCCTCAGGCTCCTTGAACGGGCCGGCGCCTGTGTCTTCACCAAAAACCTCGCGGCTGTGGCTGTAGACCTCAGGACCCGGAACCGCCTCCCGCTGGAAGCTATATGTGTAGCTCCCCTGGGCAAGCGCTGCCGACCGACTTCCCCCGACCAGGAAGAGCAGGATTATCAAGACGTTCAGCAACTTCGTCAGCGGCGTCAATTCCTTCCCTCCCATAGTCGACACCTCACTTGATACCTGATGCACCCATGGTGTCTATGACGTTGCTCTGGTTGACCACAAACACGACTATCGGCACTATCATCATTATCACGCCCACCGCAGCGCCCACTCCTGCGCGGGCTATTCCTCCGGCTATGATCTGGCTCAGTGCGTACGGGAGCGTCTTCAACTGCTCGCTGTAGATGAACTGGCCGCCTGTCTCGCCCCAGAGAGCCTGGAACGACAGGATTATCAACGTCAGCCAGCCCGGCTTGACATTCGGCATGACAACGTGCCAGAAGAGCGCCCACTCGCTGGCTCCCTCGATCCTGGCCGCCTCCAACAGCGAGTCGTGGATCATAGCATCCATGAACTGCTTCATCAAAAAGAGTCCGAGGCTCATCGCCCACGCCGGGAGAATAATGGCCCAGTAGGTATCAACCCATCCCAGGCGCGACACAATTAGGTAATTGGGGATCGCCGTGACCTGTCTGGCGAACATCAGGGACAGAATGACCAGCGAAAACAGCACGCCCGAACCCCAGAACTTGTGCTTAGACAGCGCATACGCAGCCATGGATGCCAGAATCACGTGGCCGGCCGTCCCCGTCAGAGTGATGACCAGAGTATTGATGATGTACCTGGAGAATGGGATCCAGGACTCAGACATCAGGACGAACAGGTCGATGAAGTTGTCAAGAGTCGGGTTTCTCACAAAGAACTGCGGTGGGAATATGAACAGCTCATTCAGTGGTTTGAAGGCATTGGAGATAGCATACACCAGCGGCAGCGACGAAAACGCAGCGCCTCCTGCAATGAACAGAAGAACCGCGAGATCGCCCGCCAGTGACCTAGACTGCCTGTGAGACCAGATCATCCTTCTGATCACTGAGATTCCCCTTTCTAAGACTCCAGGCTGTTCAGAATTCTCTGTACCAGACGCTGAACCCCCACCATCACAGCAAACAGGATCACGGCTATCGCCGAGGCGTAGCCCATCTCAAATCGCACGTTTCCGTAGTCGATGAGGTGTGTCACCACAGTGTGGCCCGCATAGTCCGTGCTCGGGAACCCTACCAGCGGAATGATCTGAGCAGCGGCCGCGAACGAGTTCGTGATGGACATAATCGCGCCGAACATCAGGTAGCCCTTCATCTGGGGCAGAGTGACGAAGAAGAGCTCCTGCCAGCGATTGCGCACGCCGTCCACAGCCGCAGCTTCGAACAGCTGTTTATCGATCCCCTGAAGTCCGGCGATGAAGGCCAGAAAGCTCGTTCCTAGGCTCATCCACAAGACGACGAGAATCACGACAGGCATCATCCACTGCGGATCGAGCAGGAACTGAATCGGCTCGTCGATGATGCCCAGGTAGAGTAGCATTCCGTTTACGTACCCGACGGAGTCGCCACTGAACATGACCGTCCAGATCATGAACAGCGACCCGGAGATCGACGGCGCATACAGAAGCAGCGTCAGCACCGCTCTGATCTTCGGTTGAAGCTCGTTGATCAGCCACGCGAAGATGAAGCACGCGAAGTAGCTCAGCGGACCAGTGATCAGGGCGAAGACGAACGTGTTCTTGACTGCAATCAGGAAAACGTCGTCCGAGAGAAACAGCCTCAAGTAGTTCTGGTAGCCGATCCACTTCGGAGGCTGCAGCATATTGTAGTGGGTGAAGCTCAGCCCTATCGCAATCATGACCGGCAGCACCGTGAAGAGGAAGAACAGCAAAGCGTAAGGGGCGACAAAGAGATAGGGCGCCCCGTTCGTCCTGATCTCCCTCTGGAGCTTCTGCACCAGGCTCAATCCTCGTTTGCTGGATACGGCTGTCGAGACGGCCGACTGCATCTTCTACCTCCTCTCGACTCTTTCTGTAGCTGGGCGGCCTCGTATCCGATCGTCAGCCCAACGACCTCGCATCTGATCTTCAGCCCAGCGACCTCCTATGTGGCCCTAGGCTATGCGACCTTGTATGTGGCCCTAGGCTAGGCGGCCTCGTATGTGGCGCTCGGCCAAGCGGCCTCGTGTCTGGCACTCCGCCGGGCGACCTCAAATCCAGTCCTCTGCCGAGCGACCTGGCGTCTAGTCGTCACGCGAGCGACCTGACGTCTGTTCGTCACGCGAGCGACCTGGCAGCCGGTCATCAGCCGAGCTAGCTCGCATGGAGTCCTCTACCGGGTGAGCTCGCGCTTACTCCTCAACCCAGTAGAGCTTGCGGTTCTTTGGATCGAGCTCTTCATAGGTCGTCGGAAGTCCAAACTCAGCTCTCTTGCGCACTATCTCCTCGTTGATCATTCTGTTGTACTCGATCAGGGTATCTCGAACTGGGTCACTATTGTAGACCACTCTCCTAAAGGCATTGTCGAGGTAACGGCCGATCATGTAGCCTCCAGGCACCTCCGGCACGCCTCTGACCCAATCCCACTGGGCCATCAGCTTATCCAGCTCGTCGACTGACCAAGGCAGCCTTCGCATGGCCTCCACGTTGGCCGTGGCATAGCGCCCTGAAGGCCCAAGCAGGCTCTCGATCTGACGCCCGAACGCAGCCTGCACCTCCGTGCTGCTCCACCACTTCACGAACTCCCATGCAGCGTCTATCTGAGACGAGCTGCTCAGAATGATCGTGCCTGTCTCGCCTGAGCTTGTTGGAGTCGGACCCACCGGCACGGATCGGTCGATAGTGCCGTCCGGACGCAGCGTTCCCGGAACCAGAGTAAAGCCCCACTTGCCCCTCAATTCCGTCGCAAAGACCTGCAGCGTATTGTAGAAGGTATAGCCGGTCACGATCAGCGGCATTTCTCCGGTTCGGAAGCGGTTTGCCGCGTTGTACTCGAGGGGCAGCTTGTATAACTCGTACAGCTCAGTCCAGAGAGCAAAGGCTTCAACAGCTGCCTCGTTGTCGAGGTTGGTCGCAATTCCGTCCTCTATGAACAGCTCCTGTCCCTTCTGGTAGAGGAAGCTGAGAAGCGTCAGCACTCCACCGCTCGAAGACAGGCTGCCTATGGTATCGCTCACGTCGCCTATTGTCATGCTGACAGACCTAGGCGGCGACGAGAAGGGAAGACCGAACTGCATGTTGCGTTTCTGCAGGATCGGAATGATCTCGAGCACGTCATCCCAGGTCTGAGGCACCTGAAGGCCGAGCTCATCGAGCACATCGGCGCGGTAGAACAACATCAGGAACGGCTGCTGATCCGGCACTGCGTAGACACTGTCGCGGAACATGAACGGCACCAGCGCACTGTGCTTGAAGCGCAGGGCGACCTCGTCGAAGTCAGGGAACTGAGTCAGGTCGACTACTCCGCCTCTGAGTGCGAAATTGATGGGTTGAGCAGTGGACACTCCCATGGCCACGTCCGGGCCCCTTCCCGCCAGAGTGGCTGGAAGGAGAACGCCCATGTTCACCAGTTCGAGGTTTACCGTGATCCCCGTCTTAGGAGTGAACTCATTCTCGATCATCCGCTTTAGGATCTGCGCTTGATCGCGCCCCAACCCAATCCAGACCTTTAGCGGATCTACATCTCCCGCTCTGCCGTGAACATCCCCGACCGCCCGATAGTCGTGAGTGTAAGAAGCTATGAGCGCTCTCACCTCGTGCAGAAGCCGCTCCGCCGTGGTCGGAGTTGCTCTTGGAAGCTGCTGCTCCGGTGAAGCGATCACTAGATAGTCGATTCTGAGCGGCTGCTGTCGGACCTCCAGCAACCATGATCCCAGAGCACCCAGGTTGTCTCTGAACTCGCCGACGCGGGAAGGTATGCTGTCAGTGTCTGCGGCAAGGTCTGTCAGCTGCCTGGCCAGCTCTTGGAGGAGTACGGTGGTTCCTCCCTTCTGACCGGTGAAGCTTTCGAGGTCCTCGGCCACTTCACTGATTATTCCTGCTTGACGCGTGAGTTCTTCCACTAGACCCGGGATTCTCTCTTTCAGCTGATAGGTCCTGATGGGATCGGGAGTCGGGGACGTGATCATGATGATCCTGCGGTAGAGTGTGTTCAGGTCATAGAGGCTGGCCTCGACTGTCCGTATCAGATCGACGAAGTCGCCCAGAACTACCTCCATGGTGATGTAGTGATGACCTTTGGTGAGGTAGAACAGGTACGGCTCGCCATCGTCAAGCGAACTCAGGACGTTCATCTGATACGAAGTGCTGTATGGGAATCTGACAGTCTGCAGTTCCTTGAACGGCAACTGCCCGTCTATAGTGATCCGCCTGGAGCTGTAGGCGCCGCGCAGGAAATTCTGTTTGGCCTTGATCGCGATCTTGTAGAACCCGTCCTGAGGAACCTCGAAGTCCCACCTGATCCACTCGCCGGCCTGGCTCCACTCGGTTCCACCGATGGAGTTCAGGCGCAGGAGGACCGGGTGATACGGCTCAAGCGTCGGATCGCCTCGGTCAGGCTGAGGGGACATCGTTGAGCTCGAGCGATATGTAGAATCACGCTCCTGCAGCTTGATCATGACGCCGGTCGCAGGCTTATACCCCTGCGCCGTCTGCATCGCCAAGACTTCCTTGTAGCTAGGCACCTCTGCCAATTGGAAAACACGAATTGACTTGATCGCGACAGGCTCACGCCGCGAGCGGAGCGCCAGGGTGTTTCTTCCCTCATTGAGGAAGAACTTGTAGGGCTCGAGGTAGTCCCCCATCGAGTCTTTCAGAACCTGGCGGGTCCAGGAGGGGTATTCTCTCTGAAGAGGACGCAGTTCGTTGCCCTGGTTGTCTCTGACGATCTCTTCAGCGTCTCCCCAGATCCTCGAGAATTGCAGGTATTCGGCTCCTTCGAACGGCACCTCTCCGTTTATCTCAATCGCACGCTCGATGGAAGTGCTTCGTCCTTCGACCGGGTAGTACTCGAGCTCGATGTTGTAAAGCCCGGCGCTTGGGATGTCGATCTCCCACTCAACGACTGCATCTTCACCCGTGTAGACGCAGTCGACTCCTTCTATGCTTGCCGCCGCGACCTCGCCGCTGGCTCTGCTGTAGTCGCAGCCCTGGACAACAATCTCATGATCAGGCTCAACGACTCCTGCGTCGAGATGCTGACGCAGATAGACTTCGTATTCAACAGCGCTCTTGTACCCTCGCAGGCCGGTGGCGATACCCGTCACCGCCTGAACCTCGCCGAAGGAGGCGAGCAAAGCCAGAAGCAGGCTCGTCAGGACAAACCTAGCCCGTCTACCCACGCTTCCACTCCTCTCGTCACTCAGCCACAAGTCTCCGACAGGATTGCCTTTCTACGAGTCTGGTGGGATAGCAGCATTGCGTGAAGGGCATGGGTTCTCCGATATCTAGGTTTTGCGAAGCCTCGATCTTCTCTATGAGAAGCCTGATGGCCATGTAGCCGATCAACTCTGAATACTGTGCCACCGTTGTCAGAGGCACATCGAGCAACCGAGTGATGCTCAGATCGTCGAAGCTGACGATAGAAAGGTCATCGGGAATCGTCAGCTTCAACTCGCGGCATACCTTGACCACGTCGACCGCTACATAGCCGTTTACCACGACGACTGCAGTGAAACATCCGCCCGATAGGAACTCCTTGAGCTCGGGCAGCCCTGTCCGGAAATCGAAGGAGAACATCACGCCACTACCCAGGCCTCGGGCCGCAAGCGCCTGCTGATATCCTGTAAACCTGTCCCTCATGCTGCTAGTCTGATCACTCTCATGCCTGATGAATGCGATTCGCTCGTGCCCAAGATCGAGGAGATGCTCTGTGGCCAGCCTTCCGCCCTGGATGTTGTCGGACATCACGCAGTTCGTCTCACATCCCGGGACTCGCCGGTCCACTAGAACAAATGGGAATCCCTCTTCCTTCAGCTCAAAGACAACCGACCCTCCGGAAGGCTCCTCGCTGGGCATGATGATCAGCCCAGAGACCTGCTCGTCTCTGAGGTGCCTTATTTCCTCCTGTTCCTTCTCGTTGCTGTTATTGGAGACCCGGAGGGTCGTGCCGTACTTCGTGTCTCTCAAAGCCCTCTGCATTCCGTTGAGCAGCAGCATCTCCATTTCTGCGTCGCAGAACGGAAGCACAATGCCTATCGTGGCGTTTCTTGGCTGTATACTGCGCTTTTTCTCGTGGACGAAGGTGCCGTTGCCCTGGACACGATACAGGATTGAGTCGTCGACGAGCTCCTGGATCGCCCGGCGAACCGTGTACCTGCTGACCTGAAGTTCGTCTGCCAGTTCCCGCTCCGGCGGTATTATCTCTCCCGGCTTGTAGACACCCTTCTGTATCTGGTCCAGGAGATGATCCTTAACCTGCCTGTACAGCATCCTGCGTTTACTGAAGTCCGGTCTAGAACTCGCCAACTCAATCTCTCCTCGCGACCTCCGGCATTCGTCACTGTGAGGCCATCTGACAGTCAAGTCATCTGAATGGTTTGGCCGAGAGCACTTTTCGCCATACCACTATCAGACTAATTCCATACGACTCACGATTTTCCTTCAGCGACAGAGATTCTTAGGGTCTTGATCTCGAACGGCTTCATCGTGAAAGAAACCCTGTTCCCGGCACACTCGATCCTCTCAATCGGCCTCTCCATCAGGTCGCACAGGAACACCTCGCGGACCTCTCGCGCCAACTCCACTGTAACACTGTCCCGCCTGTTGCCGAACTCGTAGAATCTGAAGATCAGGTCACCGTCGTCCTCAGCCTTCTTGACTGTATCGAGAATGGTGCTTCCAGCATCCACCCTGGCAAGGGAACCTTCTCTCGGGAGCGACCCTCCCGGGTGCCCTTGCAGGCCTCCCGACTGTCCTTGCAGGTCTTCCGGCTGTCCTTGCAGGCCTGCCAACTGCCCCTTTAGGCCTCCTGGTTGCCCTTCCGGACCTCCGGGTTGCCCCTGCAGGTCTCTCGCCTCCCAGTACTGGCCTCCCGGTTGCCCTTGACCCTCGACGTATACACCGAGCAGCTCGTAGTTCAACTCGTAGGCCTCCTGAGATGTTCCTCCGGAGAACCAATTGCCCTTGTGCGGATATAAGCTGTACGTAAAACTGTGATGGCCTTGATCCGCCTCGGGGTCGGGCTCGATCCCTGACTTTATCAGCGTCAACCGCATGACGTTGTCCTTGATGTCATAGCCATACTTGCAGTCGTTTAGCAGGCTGACGCCGTAGTCTTGCTCAGAGAGATCGGCCCACTTGTGCGCGACGCTCTCGAACTTCGCGTAGTCCCAGCTCGTATTCCAGTGCGTGGGTCGTTCAACGCTGCCGAACTGTATCTCGTATGTGGCCTTCGTTGCCCGGATGTCCACAGGGAAGGCCACCTTGAGCAGCACCTGGTGTTCACGCCAATCCACGTTCGTCTTGAAATCGATTCTGCGGCTATTCGCGTAGACAACCATCCGCTGCTCTATCGTCGAATCCAGGAACCGCCACTTGAGCCTGACCACGGCTTGGTCGGGAACCGGTTGTTCCACGTGAAACTCCATCAGCTCATCAACAGGAAATTGCTTCTCCTGATAGTAGAGATCGATGTCCCATGCATCAAACGACATCGGCCTGTCCTCAAACGCCTGCATTACGTTTGCCGCCTTGCCCGGCGCGATGACCTCACGCCTGGCGTCTTTGTCGTAGAGGGAAACGATCTGTCCCTTCATGTTTAGCTCGATGCGATAGAACGGGGTTTCGATCACACGTCCATCCACACGGATGCAGCTGTTCTCAGCCCAGCTTCCCTGAGCGCGGCTGTCTCCATCGCAGGTGTCCTCGACGCAGGTGTCACCAGTGCAGTTACCCTCACCACAGCTCCCTGTGACGCCGCCATCCTTGGCTGCGGGAGCTGTCTGCGCCTTTGGCGCTACCGCAAAGGCTTTGTATCCCAAAGGAGGCACACATGGAACCTCTACTTGGAGGTACTTGCCGCTGCTATCCTCTAACACGTAGGCAGGGAGTGCCGACCCGTCATCTCCGACTACATCCATGCCGCTAAGCCCGTCGGTCCATGGGACCCGCACGATTCCGCCGCGCTGCCAAGACAGAGGATTGAAGACTACGACACGCCGGCCGCCAGGCAGCACGTTGCCCGCCAGAGCATACAGGGCTTTCTCCAAGTTCGTCTTGCCCGACTCGAACACCTGGCCGTACTCACGGTCGGCGTCTTCATAGACCTCGTGTATCGAAGAACCGGCCAGGATGTCGTGGAATTGGTTCCTCAGGACGATCTTCCAGCTTTCATTGATCTCTCGCTGCGGGTACTCATAGCCGTCTATGCACTGTCGGGCAAGACAGCCGAAGAGCTCGACATTGTGAAGGAGGATCTCGCTCATCCTGTTGTTCTTCTTGGTTCGCGCCTGAGATGTGTAGGTTCCTCGGTGATATTCGAGATAAAGCTCGCCGTCGACCACCGGAAGCTTCGGGTTGCCTTCGACCCGGGCGGCCAGTCTGTCGAAGAACTCCTCCGCCTTGCCGAAGCGTATCTGTGGCACTCCGGGGAGTTCCTGCATCTTCCGCCCAGTCTCAATCATCTCCTTGGTGGGGCCGCCGCCGCCGTCACCCCACCCATAGGCGAGCAACAGTTCGTCGTTGATGTCTTTCTGCTGGTAGTGGTCCCAGCTGTAGTGGGCGCTGGCGGGACTCAACATGCCGTTGTACGTGTAGAAGCGTGGGGTCGGTCCTTCTGTCGTCGTGATGAAGTGAGTCAGCACCTCGGTCCCATCGAGCCCGCGCCATCTGAAGGTGTCGTAGGTACTGCGGTTGTACTGGCTCCAGCTGATCTTCGTGGTCATGAAGTACTTGAGGCCGCTCTTCGCAATGATCTGCGGCAAGGCCCAGGAGTAGCCAAACACGTCCGGCAGCCACAGAACACTGCACTCCGCTCCCAGCTCATCTCTCATGTACCGAGTCCCGAACAGGAACTGCCGAACGAGCGACTCGCCCGAAGGGATGTTACAGTCGGCCTCAACCCACATGCCGCCGGTCACTTCCCACTTGCCGGCCTTGATGTTCTCCAATATCCGGTCATACAGCTCCGGATAGTCCTGCTTCACGTACTCATACAGCTGCGGCGTGCTCTGCAGGAAGATGTACTCAGGATATTGAGTCATCAGATGGTTGACAGTGGAGAAGGTTCGTGAGCACTTCTCCCGCGTGTGTTTCAACTGCCACAGCCAGGCTACGTCGATGTGAGAGTGCCCGACCGCCGTGATGACTGGCTTGTTTTCTTCGCATGGCCTGTATGCCTTCAGCTGCTCTCTCAGCAACTCATTTGCTCTGGCAACAGAGTCATGGAACTGTGAGGATCCTGGCTTGCGGAAGTCCAGCACATTCAGTGCCTGGTTGAGAAGGGCCGTCAGCCTCTCACGGTCATAGCTGCCCTCCTTCATTATCTTCACGGCTTGAAGGACCGTATCCGCCCGGAAGAAGAAGTCCTCTACGTCCTCGTTGATGCAGACCAGAGAAGCCGCTCTGAAGACGCGCTTTTCAGGCTGCAGTCCGCTGAAGGCCTTGATGGCTATGGCAATCCTTCCGGAGCTGATCCAGTCCTTCTTTAAGCAAACCTCGCGGTGGTTCTCGTCCAGACCCTGTACAATCTCTCCATTGACGTAGAGCAGGGCTTCTGACTCACGGAGGCCGCCCTCCTGTCCAGCACCGACTATGAGATGCAGAGCGAGCTTGCGGTTCTTCCAATCTTCGGGGATCTCAACCGTTGCCCTGAACCAAGCGGTCTCGTCTCTTCCGCCCCACAGACTCCCCACCTCGAAGGCATTCCACGACGAATCATCGAAGTCAGGCTCCTGAGCACCGGGTATGTCCTGTCCGAGCATCTTGAACCAGCGGATCGGTTTCCGGTCCTCGTAGATGTACCTCTTCAGGTCGTGTATGTACCTGGCTGCTTTGTCAAGGGTAAAGTACATGCGATTTGTCATCCTCCACCGCTCGTGTGATATCACCGGAGCTTCCTTAGGACGTCCGTCCCAACTCCAAGCCTGTATCCAGCCGAGACATATCGGATGGCCCGGTCGGGACCTACGACCAAGACCAGGGGTAGACCCGGACGCACGGGACTCGACAAGCCTGCCTTTACAGCCCTCAGACATTCGCTGGCACGATCGAGACTCAGCCGGGCAGACTTGGGGAGTTCTCTGTAACCATCCTCGCTGAGAGAAACTGTAGAGTGCTCCTCACCGACGAACAGACAAATTGCCGCGCCGGTGCGGGCGAGTTCCTCTCTCAGCTCGCCCAACTCGCGGATAAGGTGCTTTGACGGTTCGCGGTCAGGCTCAATCCAAGCCAGAACTGCGCCGGCAGGAGCAATGAGCTCATCAAGCCTGCTTGTGCTTCCATCCAAAGCTGTGACAGCGATGCCCTGAGGGACGCTGCCAAGCTGGGAGGCCTGTTCCTGATCGAGTTCCCTATCCTGCCGCACTAACAGGTCGACTTCAGTGAGTTCATTGCAGTTGACTCGGAAAGACTGGACTCTGACCAGAGTCGAGCCATCTTGCAGCCTGTTGCCGGTTGTCAGCCAGTAGTACCCTGGAGGAACTGACAGCGGCTCGTGCAGCTTCTCGCCATCGACGCCTCTCAGATACAATGTGTGAAGCGCGTAGTCCTCAAATCTGGCCAGGGTGAAGTTGCGGGCATACTCGATCTTGCCGTCATAGTCCCCTACTACGTTCAACTTGACCAGACCGCTCGACGCCGCGACCGCGTTGCTGCGCTCTCCGGAATCGAAGAGCACATCGATCCAGCCCTGTGGAGACAGGTACTGCACCTTCTGGTCGGCCCTCGAAAGCCGGGCCGCGATCCCAAAGCTCCTTGCCATAGCCACAAACAGGATGCTCCGGGACTGATGGCCTGCAACCCGCAGCTCGTAAGTGCCTCTGGGAGTGGCGTATCCGCCGAAGTGTCCCTCCGATGCGCTGGCGATGTTGCGCGCAACCCAATCCGCCAGCAGCTTCGGGTCATCCCTGAACTGGCGCTGCTGCTCTTCATAGAACTCGCCCTGGAAGAACTTGCGGTACGGCCGCAATGCCTCCAGAGAGACCCTTGGGTTGAGCACGTTCTGGACGAATACCTCGCGGTCATAGCTGGACTTGAACGCCATCGCGCCTTCCAGGTGTTCCGTCAGTATCTCTCCAGTTGTATCTGTCAGATCCTTGTCAGAGATCACCTTGAGCAGCTCCAGTGACCACTCGCCGTATAGGGGGACGCTCTTGCGCAGGAAGGAGACGATCTCGTGGCTGTTTCCCCTGGCCTTTTTCACAACGGTGCAGACGCCCTCCGAGTCAAGGCCGAGCTCCCGGGCGAGTTCCTTCGCCTCTTCCTCGGAGACGAACGTGCTTTCATACTCCGCTCTTATCCGGTCTTCTTCCTTGAGGCGCAGGTTGTGCGCTTGACGCTCCTCTTCGGTTACGTCCTGGCCCCCTGTATAGGTATCCGGCGGCGGAACGATATCCAGCTCGAAGACCAAGTCCTCAGGCAGCTGGTCCGAGAGCGTGATCTCGACTCGGTCGCCGGTGTGGGGAGCGACCTTCGTGTAGCCGTAACCACCTTTGCTGTGAGCATAGATGAACAGATCGCCCAGGCCGGTGGTCAGTCTCACCTCGCCCATCGGATCTGTCTGAAGGGTGGTAATGGGTGCGAAGCCTCCGTAGTTAAACACATTGAAAGTCACAGTTGCCTTCTCTACCGGACCCCCCGAGCTGTCCCGAACTGCTACAGTGATAGAGCGAGTCGCAGCGTAGTTGCTGAGGAGGTTGATGGCCAGATAGCCGTCGAATGACTGAACCCGCTCCTCAGGGCCGCGGTAGCTGTCCGGGATCCTTGTGCTGACCAGCATAGCTCTGCTGGCCGGCCCTGCAAACCAGCCCATGTCGAGACGGGGCTCAGGCTCACAGGCGCCAAGGAAGTACCACCGGCCGTCAGCCCAGGCCTCTACCCAGGCGTGGTTGCTGTCTGTATGAGCCCAGCGAGGGGTGTAGCACTGCCTGGCAGGAATCCCGAGGCTCCGCAGAGCTGCAACCAGTAGGGCCGATTCCTCACCGCACCTTCCGATAGCTGTCCGAACGAGGGTCAGCGGCGAAGCCGTCCGCAGATCGGTAGCGATATATGTAGCTTTTTCGTGACACCAGTGGTTGATCTCAAGAATCGCATCATACATCGACTTGTCTCGGACTCTGTCGATCAACCAGTCATAGAAAACGCCCCGGTAGTCCTCGATGACCTCGTTGCTTATACGGTAGGGCAATATGTAGTAAAGGTACAGCTCTCCGGTTATCTTCTTTCCCCATGGCACCTTCTGCAGAGTCTCCAGGCTCCTGCGAACATGATTCTGGAAGAGAGACCCGTCATAGTCCGCAAGATCACAGAGCGGCATATGCGCGTAGAGGAACTTCAGAGCGAACTCCTCTTCGGCGCTCCGCGCCTCTGAGAGCACGCTAAATAGCTTGTCTTCGCGCGCCGATGCGAGCCGCCGTCTAGCTGCGAAAGCCTGCTCGATCTGCTCGATTGATCTGCTGTCTAGCCCGAATAGTGTCACGCTCAGACCTCCTCCCAGATGCAGCCGTCTTCACGAATGCTGATTGTCGAGCGCCCGTCAGTCGAGTCCACAGTCGCCTGAAACAGGCTCCTGGTTGTCTCGATTCTCGGCTTAATGATCCAACTGTCATTCCCCTTCAGTTCCTCGAAATCCGGACAGAACCGACCGTGTCGCTCGTAGTAGTTGCGCTGCCTGTAGTACAGCCGTCTCAATTCCCACTTGAGCATCTCATCGGCAGGGACGGTGAATTCAGCGGGTCCATCGGAGAAGTGGAGATACCCCCATAGCTCGGGGTAGTGCATATTGACTATACCCTGCGGAGACCACACCCAGTTGTCTTCAGGAAGGGGACGGCCGGTTGTCGGATCCTTGACTTTGATGTACCGTCCATCTTTGACCTCGACGGTCCACTCCACCCGCGAGAAATTGATTCGCCAGGTATCCCCTGCTTTCGGTGCTTGGCCTCCGCATGCACACTCTCTGAGGGCTGCCCACGGCATGGCTATCTCGAGACTCCATCCTCGGTTGTCTGCACTCGGGTCGTTCAGTTTTCCGTCTATGCTGACAGCCGTCTTGAGTCCCTTGATGTCCCACCCGTTGATCGCAGGACCCCCATCGCGGTAGGGTTTTGGCAGAAGCAAGTCCCAGACTGTGTTCCGTGCGTTCATCTCGAGTTCGTAATAGTTGTGAGTATCGCCGTCCGGATCGATGAAGACCTCGAAGTCGTTGTCGTAGAAGATCACTGCGTCACGCTCAGTCAGTTCGGCCCAGATCTGATCCTCCTCCAACTCAGCACCTATATATAGATACTCGTCGTCCCACAGCATCTTGACCCTGGTGCGTTTGGGGGGTCTAGGCTTCAGATCTCCCTCTATGTCAACAAAATCCTCGCTCCAGCACGCCTGATCCCAGAAAGGCTTGGCCAACCGCCCATCCAGGTCAGGGCGGCCCTCCGCCCTCTGGCAGACATACGAGCGAGGTCTGAACGTGATATTGGGTTCAGGAACGCCACTCCACTTCCGTGACGCCATCTTATCCACTCCTGAAGTTGTCTGATGTTTATACCATTCCAATTTGAGAATTACGACGAAAACCTGGATTCTCCTCTGTCAACGCGGCGAGAATTTCCTGGCCGTATGAGGCGATAGGCAGGTCGATTGCTGCAGACCTCTGGAGCGTAGAATCTGGATAGAATCTGACTCAAGGAATGACCGGTCCGGTACAGAATACTGCTTCAGATCATATTCCCTACCAAAGCTATTTGCTGAACAACAACCGCACCTAGGGCGCCTCGAATCACTTCCAACCGGATCGGAGAGAGCGAGATGCCGGAACGCCGTCAATTGATAGTAGGCTACGTGCAGGACAGAGCATTGCCGTCAGTCACGCAGGATGATGCTCGCATCATGACTCACGTGAACATCGCCTTCGGCCACATAGTCGACGGAAGAGTGTCCGTCGCACGCACAGCCAATCTCGGCTGTGTGGAGAACCTTAGGGCATATAACCCAACACTCGAGGTCCTCCTGTCGGTCGGAGGCTGGGGTGCCGGCGGGTTCTCCGAGGCGGCTGCCACCGCCGAGACCCGCGAGGTATTTGCCCTATCCGCCCTGGAGATAGTCAAGGAGTACCGGCTCGATGGCATAGACCTCGACTGGGAGTACCCGTGCTACTCAGCTGCAGGGATTGCGTCCAGCCCTAGCGACAAAGACAACTTCACGCTCATGCTGAAAGAACTGAGAGCCAGGCTCGACAGGCAGGGGCAGAGCGACGGCCGTCACTACCGTCTGACGATCGCGGCTGGCGCAGACCAGTACTACATTGACGGAACCAGGATGGATCAGGTCCAGCAGTACCTTGATTGGGTCCAGCTGATGACGTATGACATGCGCGGTGGATTTCAGACTCTGACCGGACACCACACCAATCTGTTCACCCCTACGGGTGACCTCTTCCGCCCGAGCGTCGATGCTTGTGTGCGCATGTTCTCAGCCGCGGGTGTGCCTGGCGAGAAACTCGTTATCGGAGTCGCGTTCTACTCGAGGATGTGGAAAGGCGTACCGAACAGGAACAACGGCCTGTTCCAGAACTCCGTGGGTCCGGGTGGGTACGGTCCTGTTTACGGAGAGCTAGTTCGCAACTACATAGATAAGAACGGATACAGACGCTTCTGGGATGATGAAGCCAAGGCTCCCTACCTGTTTGACGGCAACAACTTCATCACTTACGACGACGAGGACTCGATCGCGGCCAAGTGCGAGTATGTCAGGCAGAACGGGCTGGCTGGGATCATGTTCTGGGAGTACAGCTGCGATCCAACCCATACCCTGCTGAACTCCATCTGGAGAGGCCTGAATCAGGAGTGAACTCCGGTACAAAGCAAAGAGCTCCGTGCTTGATGCTAAGAGCTCACGACTTCGTACTCTGTTCTCAGGACCTAGGGCTGAAGGCCCATGGCCTGGGCCGGTGCTCAGTACTCAGGACCAAGGCTCAGTGCTTAGGACCAAGGCTCAGTGCTTAGAACCAAGGCTCAGTACTCAGGACCAAGGCTCAGTACTCAGGACCCAGAGCTTGCCGTGCTGCTCCTCGACCTGTTTCATGCAGTAGTCTACAAGTGGCTTCAGGGCACCTCCGGTAATCCGTTTCGGGTGTTTGCTCACTACATCGAGCGCATCCTTCACCGCTCTAAGAGCGTTGCTGTAGTCTTTGCCCCTCTCGAGCAACTCCAGAACCTCCAAGACGCCTCTCCCCGCCCATATCCAGTTCTCCAACACCTCTATCCAGGGAAGCAGGTCGTTGCGGAGTTCGAGGTTGTCCATACGGTTCACTATGTGGTAGCAGGCTTCGTCGAGTTCCGTCAGGTAGTCTGACAGCTCACATACAGCTGGATTGCCCTGCACCTTGAGTCCCTCGCGTTGTGAGTCCAACAATCTCCCTACCAGGCTCGCCATCTTCGGCGCCGCTTCGCGTTGCAAGCAAGACATCAGAGTTGTCTCGGCCAGCAGCCGCACGTGCTTTGCACTCGATTCGCCTGCAACTCTTCGGATCGCCGAATCCCAGCTCTCATCAGGGTTGTAGTCCGCAGGCCGTGCGAAGTAATCAGCAAAGGTGACAAGAGCGATCTTCGAAGCTTCTGCCTGGTTCATCGGGTTGACGGCTATGCCCTTGCAGCCCTTGTACAGGTCTCCCGAGCGCCCTTTTATAGGTCCGAGGTGCATTTCTGGTCTCATGCTCGAGTCATTCACCGGGTAGTTGTCCCAAATGATAGGAAGGCGCCTGGCCGCCTCTGCGAATTGCAGGGCGTGGCCTGCGGTGATCCGCGTCGAACAGACCTGCGGACCTGTGTAGAAGACGTCAATTCGTGGGTCGAGACTGGCTCCCAGCTCGTGCAGATAGGCGCTGAAAGGAGCCTCTCCGCAGTAGTCGGTCGGACACATGCTCAAGGTGCATTCACTGTCGACTGACAGAAGCCATTCGAGCGCGCGATTGCAGATTGCTGCATGCGCCTGCGCGTAGCTGGAGAAAACCCGCCGATCCTGTTCGTGCTGGAACTCGTGGGAAATATCATCGAGAAACAGACTGAAATCGCGGACGCCCATCGAGTGGAATGCGAGGAACTTGTTCTGAATGCACTCGAAATCCTCGTCGGACGAGTAGCGGATGGACAAACCACAGCTAAGAGCATAGACAAACCGCACGCCGCTCTGCTTGGCTACTTGGACTGTATGCGCGAATTCCTGCATCGCTTCCTCGGGATAGGGTTCGCGCCAGCGCACGCGGTGCTCGCGATCGTCTTTAGGACCGTATATGTAGGTGTTGAAACCTAGATCCCCGATAAACCTGATTAGGCTTTCTCTCTGAGGAACGGTGTAGTATACGCCGTAGAAGCCTTCCACCACTCCTCTGATTTCAAAGGGCGAACTCACAGTCTTGTCCCTCCATCCAGGTTGGTGCGGCTGTCACTGAGATGCACCGCTGATCGGACGGCGCGCGCGGGCAGTCGGGCAGCCCTGCAGTCCTAGTCTGGCATATACTCCTAGTCTGCATCGGTCTCAGCGACCATTTCTCCAGTTCCGACTCGGATTATCAGCGGAGCATGGTTGTACCGATCGAGGGAGATGATCCGATCGCTGACGACCTGCCCGTCTTGCGTGACAATCTTGCGCGTCTGGACGAGTAGGTCAGGAGCGCCCCACCTCTCGACGACTTGTTTGCCTAGTGGGAGAGTTGGGTCTTCTTGGTACTCGATAGGAGGTTTGACCTCCTCAAGTACCTGGGTAACGATTTCGACACTCTTGCCTGGCTGCGGTTTCCCGAACAACGCTATGTCTACCGTACCATCGTATACCCACGCCGCGACCACGATGGGCCCGTCCGTGTTGTTGCGGAATCGGAAATCCCTGTAGTCATATACCACGGTAGCATCTGTTCCCGGCTTGATGTAGTTCAGTATCAGAGAATGGTTGTACCTCATGGTTACCTGGAGGTCGGCCAAGAGCACGGCGTTGTAGAGTGTCGAGGACACCTGGCACACGCCGCCTCCGAAGTCCGGCACCAGCCTGCCGTTGACTATCACATCCGCCTCTCTGTAACCCCGGAGCGGAACCCGAGGACCCACGACCTTATTGAAGGAGAACTCCTGCCCTGGCAGCAGCACGTACCCATCCATCGAGTGAGCGGCGCGCTGGATGTTGTAAGTCCGCTGAGCGTTTCCAGGGTCGAACTTGGTCTCAAACCGTCCAATAACGGACATCTCCGGCCACTTCGCAATGTCGCTTGCTGTGAGCTCAGGCTTGATCTCGACTACGGGGAGCTTGACTCTGCGGTCTGGCGCCATTGTGAGAATAGTGTGCCGAATAGCCTCCAGCGTGGCCGCCTTGTCCAACCGGTATCCGACAATCTCTGCAGTGACCTGCATTGTGCCGTCGCGTTGCCATTTCACTTCTGCCGAGCGAGGATCGCGGTCTATCCTGCTCGCAAGCCAATTGACATACTTGATCAGCTCGACGTCGTCGCAGACTAGATGAGGAGATATCTCGACAAGGCCGGTCGGTGCACCTATGAGGTTGTCGAGCCGCTCTTGCAGCGTATCACCGCGGCCTACTCTCAGGATCTGATCGTATGCGCCAAGCACATCCATGCGGGTGCGAACCTGCGCCGGGTAGAGAACCCATGTCCTATCCATGAACTCGAGTGTCACTGGAGCTAGAACTCGTGATCTCTCAATATCGAGAAGACGGCTGTAGATATCGGTTCTCTGGAGGTCTCCGACAGAGGTCTGGGCAACTAGCACGCCTGGATAGGAGCGGCCATTGTCCATGCTGATGAGCACGAACAACCCCGCCGAGAGCAGTAGGAACAAGGCCACCAACATCGTGAAGGCTGCACTGAACGGGTGAATTGTGGTGCGGGTCTCTTCGCGTGCGAGGTTCATTGCGTCATAGAGCGCTCCTCCGCTGTGATGACGGACGGCCAACTGACAACAGCTCTGGATCGCGACCAGGATATGGCCGAGATTCCATCACGCTTGTCCAGCTATTACGATAGCATAGTCCCTTCCAGCGGTCAACGGAACGCGTATGAAGACCTGAGGATGAGAGCAAGAACCAGGAATCCGACGAGTCCGAAGAGCAGGTACACCCGGTCAACCAGCATGGCGAACCCGACATATGAGATCGGCACACATAGCACAACCAGCGCCGGGCCTAGCCAGCAGTTGTTCCTGCGCCGGCTCTTGCGATGCCTGGGCAACTGAGCGATGCGCGAGTCTCCCAGTCTCGACATCAGGGACAACAGCATGCTCAGAGCTGTTGTCACCATAGCAGCCCACACCGCTGCCAGGTAGAGGCCATAGACCAATCCTCCTCGTCGGCGGGCAAACAACAAGAGCGGCATGTCAGCAGCTGCGGCCGCCACTGGCTCAGCCGTCAGCGTCACCAGCACCGAGAGCGACATGATTCCCAACACGGCTCCACCGAGAATCCCGCCGCCGACCAGCTCAGCCGTCGTGTGCCTAGCAGATGCTAGTGACGCAAACACCCCGAGGCAAAGAAGCATATTGTAGGATACATAGATCACTGAACTCACAGACGATCCGACAGCCCTGTAAGCGACAGACTCAGGTCCAACACCCGCAGAAAGTGCTATCGGTCCTGTGAATATGCGCTCCGCGCAGAGCAGGCATATACCTACGACGAGGACAGGACAGAGTAGTGAGGACGCAGTGGCGACCCAGTCCAAACCCATGGCAGCTAGGGCTATCAGAAACACGGCAGAGAGCGCTGCCGACCAGAAGGAGCCTAGCCCTAAGACACTGCTTACCAGCGATGTCGACCCGGCAAACATAACTGAGAGGACACAAAACAGGTAGACAGTGGTCGCGCTGTCCAGAATGCTGGCGGCCTTCTGAGACAGATATCGGCGGTACATGTCGCCGTACTGCGATATACCCTTAGTCTGCATCGTTCGCATTAGGACCGGCGCCACGATGCAAAACAGCAGCGAAGCCGCAGCTATCCCTATAAGTCCAAAGGACCCAAACCGAGCAAAGAAGCTCCAGATTTCTCTCCCTGAGGCAAACCCGGCCCCCACTACGGAGCCGACGTAGACGCCAGCAATCCGGAGAACCGATGGAACCCTCATGCTTCGCGCCGCCATCCTGGATCCCTCCTCAGTCCCTCGTCATTTGATCTTGTGTGAGTCTGTGCCGAGATCGGAATGCCTCTGTGCGGAGATCAGAGTGCATCTGTGCAGCGGTCAGTGTATAGCTGTGCAGAGCTCGGTGTATGGCTGTGCGGAGGTCGGTGCGTAGCTGTGCAGCGGTCAGTGTATAGCTGTGCAGAGCTCGGTGTGTAGCTGTGCAGAGCTCGGTGTATGGCTGTGCGGAGGTCGGTGCGTAGCTGTGCAGAGGTCGGTGCGTAGCTGTGCAGAGGTCGGTGTGTAGCTGTGCAGAGGTCGGTGTAAGGCTGTGCAGAGACCGGTGTGCAGCTATGTAGTGATCTGTGTGCGGCTATGCAGTGATCGGTGTGCGGCTTTGTAGAGCTCGGTGTACAGCTATGCGAGGTTCGGAATCCATATTCTGATCCATAAGGAGCTACGAAGGTAAGCTGTCATCTTCGGCCACCATGAATATCCTGCAGAGACTGGACATATACTTCAATTGGACAGCTTGCCCCTGTACCTAAGCCTCCTGGTCAAGGGCGTTTGTCGTCCGGGCATGGGTGCGACACAGTTGCGAGTCTGATGGGTTCGCTCGGGCATGGCTGTGACATAGATGTGCGTCCGAGGGGTTCGTTTGAGTACGGCCGCAACCCTGAGAGGCAAGGCCGATGGTCAGCAAACGACGCTGCGACGCTCGCAGCCCGCGCAAAGTGTGCACTGTCCAAATCAGACTACTCTGAAAATGCTGCCGTAGCGCGGCCATGCGTGCTACACTGAGGGCTTTCGGAGCATAGCCAAGTTGGACACTACTGTCACAACCGCGGCGCGAGGGCACGAGACCTGGAATGATTGGCTCCTCTTATGGATGGAGTGAGGACAACAGTGTGGAATCCCTTTTCTCGAGTCATTGAAGAGAAGTCGAAGTGCCGAGTCCATGTTGACGATTCGCAAGCATGGTACCGCATTGGCGAGTATCTTCGCAGGCACATCAGTGAAATGCAATCCGCATGTGACGTCGGACCGGGCCTGATCGTACTATGCATAGGGACTGATCGGTCGACAGGTGATTGCCTAGGCCCGCTCACTGGGAGCCTGCTGGACCAGGGCTGTACTCCGGGGATTGACATCATGGGGACTCTCAACGAGCCCGTCCATGCGACCAACCTCAAGGATGCAATCGCTGAGATTGAGATGCTCGACCGGCGGCCGCTCGTCATCGCGGTGGACGCCTGCCTGGGCAGATCCGAGAACGTCGGCTACATCAACGTATGCCGCGGCCCTCTGAAGCCCGGGACAGGGGTCAACAAGGTACTGCCTGAGGTTGGCGACATGTACATAACGGGAATAGTCAACGTTGGCGGGTACATGGAATATCTCGTTCTCCAGAACACGCGGCTTAGTCTGGTGATGAGAATGGCGACTTCCATCGCCAAAGCCATTCAGTATGCTGCTGGGCTGGATCGTCCATCAATCCAGGCTGAAGGGATGCAGGAAAAGGCAAGCCCACTCTTGGCCAGGCGGGAATCTGCAGTTGCAGACGGCGCGCCGCCGTCAACTGTTGGGCCTCGTCTGTAGTGCTCTAAAGGCTGCCTTTGCTTCATCATATACTTCGGTCACAGACACGCCTGACTTCCGTGCTGCCTCGGCGCAGTCTCTGTGCTCCGGGGACGCTGTGACAACCCGCGAGGCTAGATATCCCACCTTGACCCCTATCTCACCGTATTTGGTGTCTACCTTCACAATCGTACGTTGCAGCTTGATGCGATTAGCTCTTTGTATTCTGATCCCAAAGGTCGTGGACTGCTCGAATAGACACCGTGCGACCAGCTCCAGGCTATTGTGATCGCATATGGCCGACAGGTTCAGTCCAGGCCGCCCGTGCTTCATCGATACGGGGCTGTGATGGACATCCAGCGCGCCGGCACTCATGACCTTCTGGACCAGCTCAGGAAGTGCCTCCGGGTTCATGTCGTCAATCTCCGTCTCGATGACAATGACAGAATCAGTCTGCGCACCTAGGGCCTCTGCAACGGCAGTAACAATCTCGTTACCTAGGGCGTCATCTGAGGTAGCGCTATCAGCCGGTTCTCCTATGGACACCCGAAGCAGGTTAGGAATAGCGAGGTCTTTCGCTCCAGCTCCGTATCCGACCGATCGAACCACCATGGCAGGTTGCTGTCCGAAGCGCGCCGCAAGGGCAGATAGGACAGCAGATCCAGTAGGTGTCGCCAACTCTCCAATCTCACCCGTGGAGTACGTCGAAACTCCCTTGAGCAGCTCTGCAGTGGCGGGAGCCGGCACGGGCATAGTGCCATGCTCGCAGACCACAGTCCCCCCGCCTACGTTAATGCTCGACGAATAGACCTCGTCGACGCCGAAGTACTCGAGTCCCAGGCACGCCCCCACTATGTCAACGATTGCGTCGGCCGCTCCGACTTCGTGAAAGTGCACATGGTCAACATCGACGTTGTGGACCTTCGCCTCAGCCTGAGCCAGCCTGCTGAACACTGCGAGTGCGCGTTCCTTTACTCTCTGAGCCAATGTGGCCCTGTTGATGATTGCCGCAATGTCTGAGAGGTGCCTCGCCCGGGTCTCCTTTGGATAGTTAACGTAGAACCTAACTCCAGCCAGATGCGCACGCACGGCAGGCTCTGCGCTGACCGAAACTCCCGGCAATGCGAGCTTCTCGAGCTCTGATCGGAGGTAGTCGAGCGGCATGCCCGCATGGAGCAATGCGCCGACAATCATATCGCCGCTCACACCTGAGCTGCAGTTGAAATACGCAATCGTCAACTGGGGTCACTCCGTTTCATCGGAATCGCCGAGACTGTTGATCAGGCTCGCGGCGTACCCTGCACCGAACCCGTTGTCTATGTTCACAACCGTGATGCCAGAGGCACAGCTGTTCAGCATCGCGAGCAGTGGGGCCAGTCCGCCAAAGTGTGCACCGTATCCGACGCTTGTAGGAACTGCAATCACGGGCTTGCTGGTAAGCCCAGCCACCACACTCGGGAGCGCCCCCTCCATTCCGGCTACCGCTATGATGACCCGTGCACATCTCAACCGTTCGGTCTGACTCAAGAGACGGTGTATCCCCGCAACTCCTACGTCGTACATCCTGTCTACCTGATTCCCCATGTATTCGGCTGTGACAGCCGCCTCCTCAGCAACCGGAATATCTGAGGTGCCTGCTGACACAACAAGGATCCCAGGGCGCCTGGCCATGTCGGAGGGGCGAATCACGATGATTCGAGCTCGCTCGTAGTACATGGAGTCCGGGAGCTCGGTCTTCACCGCGTTGAAAACCTCCGCGCTAGCCCTAGTGGCGAGTACATTCGTGTGGTGCTTCGCCAAGTTGCGTGCGATTTCGACAATGTGGTCCGTAGCTTTGCCTTGACAGAATATCACCTCTGGATAGCCTCTTCGCCGAACTCGCTCAACATCAACTGCTGCAAATCCCAGGTCTTCGTAGCCGCGTCCCAACAGCTGTGCGGCTTCTTCGGCCGAGAGTCTTCCCGAGGCAACGTCGGCCAGGATTCGGCCAAGTCTTGAGTCGCTCAAAGTCGCCCTTACCTCCCGATTCCCCTGTTCATGCTTCCGGTGCTGTATCCCTCTAGGTCGAGGGATACATGAGTAAAGCCCAGCAGCTTTAGTTTCTCCGCGATTTCGGCTCGCCGTGCTAGTACGGCTTCCAGGTCTGAAGAGGGCACCTCTATCCGAGCTGTGCTCTGGTGCACTCGTATCCTGCACTGGGCGAAGCCAAGCGTCCGAAGGAACGTCTCTCCCTCGTCGACCGCCCTCAACCACCCCTCGCTGACAGGCGTGTCATATGGGAACCTCGTCGCTAGGCACGCCAGGGATGGTCGATCCCAGTTCGAGAGTCCCAGTGCCTTTGAGATCGCCCTGACGTCCGCCTTTGAGATCCCCGACTCTTTGAGGGGACTCCGAACCCCGAGTTCTTCGATCGCTCTGCTCCCTGGTCTGAAGTCGCTGCTGTCGTCGGCATTGCTTCCTTCGATGACCTGCCGAATCCCGCGCTCTTGCGCGAGCTCTACCAGCCGTTTCAGTATCGTTCTCTTGCAGTAGTAGCAACGGTATGGGGTGTTCTGCCTGACTTCGGCGACTGAAAGCGGATCCATGACGACCACCTGATGATCGATGCCGATCTCCTGAGCTATCCTCTTCGCCGACTCCAGATCAGCGGTCGGGCTAAGGCTGGATTGGACGGTTACCGCGCACGCGCGGTCCCCCAGTTCGCTGTGGGCGACTGCGGCTAGGAGCGAGCTGTCACTCCCGCCGGACAGCGCGACCAGGACGCTGCCAATCTCTCTCAAGATATGCCTGAGTCGATGAAGCTTGTCTATCTGTGAGGTAGTGAGCTGCGAGCTAGTGAGGTTCATATCGCTGGCCGCGTGTCGATCTTCGCACCTCATCTTTGCAGAAGCTCAAGAATGCGGTCAAGATCGTCGAGGCTGTAGTACTCGATTTGTATGCGGCCCCTACCCTTCCTGTCCTTGATCTCTACCTTTGTTCCCAGAATCCTTCTCAACGTCGATTCTACCTCGAGAATGTTCGGGTCTTTCGGGGGCCGGCGAGATGTTTCACGTGAAACATCGGTCGCGACGGCGCTCTCCTGAATGCTCTTCACGAGTTCCTCGGTCTGCCGGACTGAGAGGTCCTTCTCGACGACCTGTCGGAACACCTTCATCCTGGTATCGGAGTCCCCAATCGCTAGAAGAGCCCGGGCATGCCCGGCCGAAATTGTTCCACGTGAAACACTATCGCGAATCTCCTCTTCCAGGCTCAAGAGTCGAAGTGAGTTAGCGATCGCGGGGCGACTCTTACCGAGTTTGTTCGAGAGCTCCTCCTGAGTTAACCCGAAGTCGTCGCGAAGGCGCTGCAGGGCAATGGCTTCTTCCATGGGATCCAGGTCCTCGCGCTGGAGGTTCTCTATCAGAGCCACCTCCATTGCATCGCGATCCTCGAAGTCTCCTACAATGGCCGGCACCTGAACCAAGCCGACCATCTCAGCGGCTCTGAGTCTTCGTTCGCCTGCAACAAGCTCATACCTATCATTCTTGCGTCTCAGGAGGATCGGCTGAACGACGCCATGCTCCTTTATGGACTGAGCAAGCCCGGCGAGGGCATCCACGTCGAAACTCCTGCGCGGTTGGCGCGGATTGGGATCTATCAGGTCAATGGATATGCTCTCGACAGCGTTGGGTCTGCTACCTCCAGGAATCAGGGCGTCCAATCCTCTGCCCAGTCTTCTCTTCGCCACGTTCCAGTACCTCCTTGGCCAGCTCTTCGTAGGCGAGGGCACCCCTAGACTTCGGGTCATATCGGATGATCGGCAAACCGAAGCTGGGTGCCTCACTGAGCGTCACGTTTCTCGGTATGACGGTGCGGAAGACTTTCGAACCATAGTGGTTTTTCACGTCCTCGACGACTTGCTGACTCAGGTTCGTCCTGGAGTCGTGCATCGTCATCAGGAATCCCTCTATCACCAGTGAGCGGTTCAAATGGCGCCTGACCAACTCAATGGTATCGAGCAATTGCCGCAGACCTTCGAGTGCGTAGTACTCACATTGCACAGGTATGAGAAGCGAATTGGCTGCGACCAGAGCATTGATCGTCAGGAGCCCAAGCGATGGGGGACAGTCAATGAACACAAAATCATAGTCCCCGAGAACAGGCTCGAGGCACGCGGCGAGCCTTGTCTCCCTGGACAAGGCTGAAACCAGTTCGACCTCGGCACCGGCTAACTTCAGGGTGGCAGGCACGATATCGAGCCCGGGTATGATGGTCTTCTGAATCACTGATGTCAGGGGCACTTCATCGATTATGGAGTCGTAGATCGAGTACTTCAGAGCATCCTTCTCGATCCCGATCCCGCTTGAGGCGTTTCCTTGAGGATCCGTATCAACCAGAAGCGTGCGCTTCCCAAAAGAGGCCATGTACGCGCTTACATTCAAGGCAGTAGTGCTCTTTCCGACACCGCCCTTCTGATTCACTACGGCAATGACTCGTGCCACCGACTACCCCTCCGAGGGATGCCACTCACTGGTCGGGGTCCGATTTGGTCCCCTTTGTGTTGGCAATCCTTATGCGCACATCTATCCAGTCCTGACCGACACTCTGGCTGTACTCGATGTCGACACCGCTTTCCTCCATGTCCTTGACTGCCTTCCTGATCGAATTGAGCAGCAGCCTCGCGTCAGGCAGGATCTTGATCACGTTCTGCCTCTTCCTAAGGCTCAGGACCCTATCCACCAAAGCCTCAGTCTGTTTCACCGACAGCCTTCTGGTCTGGACATCCTCTAGCACCATGAGGCGGGTCTTCGCGTCAGGAAGACGCAGAATCGCCTCAAGATGGCCCTCAAGGGTGTGCTCAGTGTCGATCTTCGACAGCAACTCGTCACCCAGGCTGAGCAATCGGAGCTTAGCCCCAACGAAACTCTCACTCACTCCAAGTGCCCTCGCGAGCTCGGCCTGGCTGCAGCCAAACTGGTCGATGATCCGTCGGTACCCTCGGGCCTGTTCCAGATAGGTGAGGTTCTGTCGCTGGATGTTCTCAGACAGCGATACGACAGCCGCATCCTGATCTCTCAACTCCATAACCACTGCGGGAACCTTCTCAAGACCTGCCCGCTTGGCAGCTCGCACACGCCTCTCACCAGCTATAAGCTCAATGCCAGCATTGACTTTGCGGACCAGGATCGGCTGAAGCACTCCATACTCGCGCACAGACTTGGTCAGCGCGTCGATGTCTTGCTCATCGAAAGCGTTGCGCGCCTGATATGGACTTAGGCGTATCGACGACACAGGGATTTCCTCGACAATGATACCAGATGGTCGAGTCGTAGCTGCATCCGATTGATCACGTCGTCCTAGAAGCGCCGCAATGCCTCTTCTCATGGCCACAACCTCGTCCAATCTCGGGTTTTGCGCCCCACTCGCCTGCAATTCGGACGCATTGATGCAATGCTCAGACACTACTTCGCCAAAGGCATATCGAGTCCTTCCTGTCCTATGGGCGATCTTCCCTGATGCCGTCACTGTTCTGCCACTCTGGCTGCGTTCTAACGGGCACCTGTGGCCGTTATGCAAGGATGATTTTGTGTGAGGACCATGGGCCATTAGACTGGGGCCGTTCTGCGGGACCGCCATGGAGTGCAGCACTGGGGTTACGCTGCGTGACCGTCATAGGCTGCGGCACCGGATCACGTTGCGCGACCGTCATGAGCTGCCGCACTGGGATCACGTTGCGCGACCGTCATAGGCTGCCGCACTGGGATCACGTTGCGCGACCGTCATAGGCTGCCGCACTGGGATCACGTTGCGCGACCGTCATAAGCTGCCGCACTGGGTCACGTTGCGCTGCCGCCATGGAGCACAGCACCGGGTCACGCTGCGCGGCGGGCATAGGCTGCCGCACTGGGGTCACTCCGTGTGGCCAGATCGCGCTGCTACACTAGGGTGACCCTGCCTGGCCATTATCTCCTGGCCATTATCTATAGAGGGTTCTTGGTGGGAACACCCGGTCTACGGGGATAAGCGGAGGGGGTAGGAGAGGCCTTCGCTACTAGAACTAGTGTCCTGCTCCCCATCTCGTGCGGGAGCTCATACGTGTGAAGCTCAGACAACCGGCCGCCAAGAAGATTCAGAGCTCTGCGTCCGGTGTCAATCTCTGCGGAGGCATCTGGACCTTTCATGGCGGCGAACCACCCGCCCACTCGCACGAGCGGCAGGCATAGTTCGCACAGGGCGGGGAAGTCGGCAACCGCCCTGGCAACGGCGAGATCATACGACTCCCTATGCTGAGGGTCGACTCCGACTTCCTCAGCTCTTTCATTCACTACGTTCACTTCTATCTGAAGCTCTTTGCAGGCTATTCGCAGGAAGTCGGCCTTCTTGCGGGTTGACTCCACCAGAGTCAAGGACAGTGAGTCATCCCACAGCTTCAGAGGGATGCCTGGAAATCCCGCGCCGCTGCCGACATCCACAATGCGGGTCGTTCGAGACATCGGAATGTACCGGACAAGCATCAGGCTGTCGACGAAGTGCTTGACAGCCATCTCTCTGTCATCGACTATGCGAGTGAGGTTAATGCGCTGATTCCAGCCGAGCACCAACTGCTGAAATCTAGACATTCGCTCAAGTTGGTCTTGCCGCAACATGAGCCCGGCCTCAGCTGCTGCAGAAGCCAGTTCGGCCCTAAAATCCAGGTTGCTGCCCACTTCAGCCATGACAACACACTCCACCGCCGCTGTAGGCTCGACCTCTACACGTACGCATCGACTTCAGGCAGCCCGGACTCAATTCTTCGCAGGTGAATCAGCAGCATCGAGATGTCTGCGGGTGACACTCCCGAGATACGCGAGGCCTGCCCGATGGAACTTGGACGAATCCTGGACAGCTTCTGCCTAGCTTCGACCGAGAGGTTCGGCACCTCGAAGTAGTCGAGATCCCGTGGGATCGCCCTTGACTCCATCCGCCTATACCTCTCGATTTCCCTAGACTGCTTCTCCAGATACCCGCTGTACTTGACCTGTACCTCGATCTCGCTGACTACGTCAGGAGGCAACTCCCTGAGGTCAAAGCCGAACCGAGTCATGTCGCTGTAAGAAAGCGAGGGGCGCTTGAGCAAGTCCGCCAAGCTCACCGCACCGTACACTGGCTGTTCGCCCATGTCTCGCAGTGTCTCCAAGACACCGGCAGTAGGCGTGATCGCCGTTGCCCTGAGCCGTTCGATTTCAGATCTGATGGTCTCCTGCTTCCAGAGGACTCTCTCATACTTGTGGTCAGGAAGCAGGCCGACTGCATGGCCTATCCTGCTAAGGCGCTGGTCGGCGTTATCTTGCCGAAGCGACAGTCGGTACTCAGCCCTGGCCGTCATCATTCTGTACGGCTCGAAGGTGCCCTTTGTCACCAGATCGTCGATCAACACACCGATGTACGCTTCCGACCTGTCGAGGATAACCGGGGCCTTGCCCTTGCTCGCAAGCGCTGCGTTCATCCCGGCAATGAGCCCCTGGGCGGCCGCCTCTTCGTATCCGGAGGTTCCGTTGATCTGGCCGGCGAAGTACAGCCCCTTAACTGCCTTTGCCTCGAGCGACGGCTGAAGGCAAGTGGGGTCTATCGCATCGTACTCGATGGCATACCCATATCGAACTATCTTGGCGTTTTCCAAGCCTCGCAGAGTCCTAACAATAGCGAGCTGCACATCCTCAGGCAGACTTGTGGACAACCCAGAGATGTAGTACTCGAATGAGTTCTCGCCTTCAGGCTCCAAGAATAGGGGATGGCTCTTTCGGTTGGGGAACTCCATCACCTTGGTCTCGATCGACGGGCAGTACCTAGGACCTGTCCCGACGATAGCGCCCGTGTACAGGGGAGCGCGGCCTATGTTCTCCCGTATAATTCTGTGCGTCTCGCTGTTGGTCTCTAGCGACCAGCACATGGCCTGATTCTTCACACGTAGCTCCGTCCAGAAAGAGAAGCCGAGCACCACATCGTCTCCAGGCAGTTCAGTGAGGCGCTCAAAGTCGATTGAGCTGCCATCTAGACGCGGCGAAGTACCCGTCTTAAACCGCCGGATCGAGAATCCAAGCCGCTCAAGCGATCGAGACAGAACGAGCGCGGCCGGCTGTCCTGAGGGCCCGCTTTGATAGCTGGTTTCTCCAATGTGTATCTTGCCGCCCAGGTAGGTCCCTGTGCAGACGATCACTGACGGAGCTCCGTAGAGCGTTCCAGTATCCGTGCGGACGCCCACGACTCTTCCATCGGACACCACTATCTCGTCGACTGAAATCTGTCTGAGGTCCAGGTTTACCTGGCGATCGAGCGCTTTCCGCATCTCCTGTTGATAGCGTTCCTTGTCTGCCTGAGCGCGCAGGGCGCGAACTGCGGGACCCTTCTTTGTGTTTAGCCATCTGATTTGGAGACAGGAGCGATCGATGTTCGCTGCCATCTCGCCGCCCAGCGCATCTATCTCTCTCACCAGATGTCCCTTGGCAGGGCCTCCGATAGACGGATTGCATGCCATCTGCGCGATGTTCTCTATATTAAGAGTGGTAAGGAGCGTACGGCACCCCAGCCGCGCGGCAGCCAGCGCTGCCTCACAGCCTGCATGCCCCGATCCAATGACCACGACATCGTAGTCCCTTTCTAGCTGCTCATAGTCCCTTCCCAAATATCTCTCTCCTACCTACTTACCGACGCAGAAGTCGGAGAATATCCTGTCTATAATATCATCGTCAACAGTCTCTCCGGTGATCTCGCCAAGGGCATTGAGCCCTTCTCTCACATCGATGACTACCAGGTCAAGCGGCGTATCCCGATCGGTTGCACCAAGAGCGTCCTCCAGGTGCTTCTTGGCCCTACGCAGAGCGTCTTCGTGGCGGACGTTGGTCACGACCGCTTCGCCGGCTGAGAGGTTCTCTCGAACGACCAAGTCGACGATCTGACCCTCCAGTTCAACGAGGCCTGCTCCCGTGACAGCCGAAGTCTTGACAACCGCAGGCGGCGTGAGTTCGCCAAATGGCGCTTCATCCACGGTGCCCTGCACGAGGTCTATCTTGTTGAGCACCAGTATCGTCTGGTCTCTGGGAATGCTCGAGAGCGTGCGCTCGTCGTCGGTTGCGTCATAGCTTTGTCCGAGACTGGACGCGTCCACTACGTACAATACCACGTCTGCCTGGTCGAGCGATTCGCGCGACCGGCTGACTCCTTCACGTTCCACCACGTCCTCCGTCTCACGTATCCCTGCCGTGTCCATCAGGCGAACCGGCACTCCGGACAGGCTGACGTATTCGTCTATGACATCTCTCGTCGTGCCCGGAACATCCGTGACGATTGCTCTGCGCTCCTTGACGATTGCATTGAACACGCTCGACTTGCCGACGTTCGGCCTGCCGGCGATTACCACAGAAACTCCATCTCTATAGACCCTTCCGCTCGCAGCCTTGTTCAACAGTCCTTCGATATCTGATATCGTCTCTGCAATGATACCTCGGAGTGAATTGACTGCGAGCTCGTCGATATCGTCCTCCGGGAAGTCGATCTCCGCCTCGATGTGAGCAACGACCTGGATCAGACGGTCTCTGAGAGCCGATACTTCCGCCGACAGCCGCCCGGACAGCCCGTTCAGAGCCAGCTTCAGAGACTGCTTAGTCTTGGCGTGAACGACGTCCGCGACGGCCTCAGCTTGGGCGAGGTCAAGCCGGCCATTGAGGAATGCTCGCCGCGTAAACTCGCCTGGCTCCGCAAGCCTCACTCCGTGCTCGAGGACTAGCTCGAGCACGCTTCTTAGCACGACTCTGCCGGAGTGGCAGTGAAGCTCGACAACGTCCTCTCCGGTGTAGCTGTTGGGCGACAACATGGCAGCGGCGAGAACCTGATCGACCATCTCGCCGTCTCTTGAGACGACCTTTCCGAAGTACATCTTGTGGCTCTCGAAGGAAGCTCGGCTGCGTCCGTGCTTGTCTCGGAACACACTGGCAAGAACGGACAGGGCATCGGGCCCGCTAATCCGAACAATTCCGATCCCGCTCTCGCCTGCAGGAGTCGCAATCGCAGCGATCGTATCTCCATCCATATATTTACAGGACACTCCGCGATCCCTCTCTTCGCCTTCCTGAGATACAGGACTCCCGCCTTGAGCTCAGATCTCCTGCCTTGGGTTCAGGTCTCACACCTTGAGTTTCCGGCGACTGGCTTGAACTCAGTTCTCCTGCCTAGACTCCAGTCTCCAGCCCTGAGTTTCCGGCCCCTGGCTCGAACTCAGTTCTCCTGCCTAGATTCCAGTCTCCAGCCTTGAGTTTCCGGCCCCTGGCTCGAACTCAGTTCTCCTGCCTAAACTCAAGTCTCGGGCCTTGAGCTCAGATCTCCTGCCTGAGCTCGGATCTCCCGCCTTGAGTCCAGATCCCTGCCTTGAACTCGAATCCGCGGCCTTACGCTCAGGACACGGCTCTGCAGAGCAGTCCCCCAGCATACACAAAAGGCCGCCGTTCACTCCCCATCATCAATGGCGAGCTCTGGCGGCCTGAACGTCGACAGAAACGGAACACCGATCAGCCCTTGAAGGCAACCACAACCCGCCTGAACGGTTCATCTCCTTCGCTGAAAGTCTCGATTGCCTCGTCGTCCTGCAGAGCGGTGTGGATGATCCGCCTCTCGAGAGGACTCATAGGCTCGAGGACTGCGCGTCGTTTCTCTCGTTTGACTCTCTCTGCCAAACGGTATGCGAGGCTGCGAAGAGTGTTCTCCCTCCGCTTCCTGTATCCTTCTGCATCGAGGATGACCCTGACCCTGCCTTCGTCGCTGTCTCGGCCCTTGTTAGCTGCGAGATTGGCGAGGTACTGAAGGGCATCGAGAGTCTCGCCCCTTCTGCCTATCAGTATCCCAAGGTGCCGCCCCTCGATCTGAAGGACAGAATACTCGCCCTGAGACTCGATCTTGACATCCGCATCGACACCCAAGTGCTTGATAACCTGTGCAACGAACTCTCTCGCTCTGTCTATCCTCGACTCCCTGACAGTCACCCTGACGCGCGCCTGCCTGCTTCCAACCAGTCCGAAAAGGCCCTTGGCACCCTCTTCAATTACTTCGATCTCTACGTCGTCTTTATCAGCGTTCAGCTCGATCAAGGCTGCCAGTATGGCATCGTCTACAGTCTTGCCGGTCTTCTCAACGGATATCACGCCTTCTGGACCTCCTCTGCTGTGGCTTCCAACCTCTTGTTGATGAAGTAGTTCTGAGCTATGGTAACGGCCGAGCTGACAGTCCAATACATGATGAGCCCTGCTGGGAACGTCACACTTATTATGCCGATGAAGATGGGGAAAATGAGGCTATTCATCTGGCTGGCAGTAGAGCCGGCGGCCGAAGGAGGGTTGAACTTCTCCTGGATCTTGTTCTGAAGGAAGGCCAAAGCTACCGAAAGCATCGGCCAGATGAACAGCGGATCGCGCTCGGTCAAGAGCGGAACCCAGAGAAAGCCCTGACCGTCAAAGTCGTGGTTTCGGATGACACCGAAGAGCAGGTATATTATCGGGATCTGTATGATCAGAGGCAGGCAGGCACCCAGGGGATTGTAGTTGTGCTGCCTGTAGAACTCCATTGTTTTCTTCTGAAGCTCTTCCGGCTTCTTCTTATACTTCTCCTGGAGCTTCTGCAACTCAGGGTTGTACTTCTTCTGGTCCATCAGGGCCTTTTGCTGCTTCACTGCCAACGGATGCTGCGCCAGTCTGACTACTATGGTGAATACGATTATCGCCACTCCATAGCTTCCGGTAAGCGACTCAACGTAGTCCAAGAAGGCCGTGAGGCCCCTAATCAAAGCCCCCCACACATCTGTCAACCTCCACTCTCTCGGAGCGAACGGGGCTGTCAGGCTCCTGTTTCACCCTTTGTCGCCCCTGCAGAGTCTTCTTCCACGCTCCACTTGGTGTACACACAGCTCCAGAAACAGATCCCGACTACTTGACCGGATCGTACCCACCTAGGTTGAATGGATTGCATCTCAGAAGCCGCCAAACCGCCATGCAGCTCCCACGGATCGCTCCGTACTTCCGAACCGCCTCCAAGGCGTATTGGGAACAAGACGGATAGAACCGGCATCTCGGCCCTAGGAGAGGAGAGATGAACGAGCGGTAGAGTCCAATGGCGAACATGATTGCTCTAGCGGCGAGGCTGTGCTTCACGGCTAAGCTCCTTCATCACGGGTCCAGAGCGATGCGATTTTCAAGAGATGGATGAAGTCAGGCTCGACCTCGCGCAATCCCCGGTCTCGAGTGCTCACGCGAGGGATGAACACAAGATCGTGTCCAGCTGCGATGTGTCTCTCGTATGCTCTGTATAGCTCCTTGATGATGCGCCTGACGCGATTTCTCTGAACCGCATTGCCGTATTTTCGGCTCGTGGAAATGCCAATCCTGTTGTAGTCAAGACCGTTTCTTCGGACGTAGACCACAAATCGTCTGTTTGAATAAGAAAGACCCTGTCGATAGGTCTTTCTGAAGTCGGCATTATTCCTCAGCGTCTCGCTCTTGTTCATTTGCAACCACTGGATTCGCAGTCGGAAGCCGGAAAGCGATGTTCTGAGGAATGCGGCCACACGCAAGAGCTTCCTCGGCTATCTGCCCGCGACCCGGAAGCTGCGAGCGCAGGCAGACGACTGAACGAACTAGGCACTCAGGACCTTCCTGCCCTTCAGGCGCCGTCTCTTAAGCACAAGGCGACCTGCCCGTGTGCTCATTCTCTTCAGAAACCCATGTACGCGGCTTCTCTTGCGCACTTTGGGTTGATAAGTTCTCTTCAACGGATGCGGCCTCCCAACGGAAGTAGTCATTTGACTCTTACGATTATAGCCCAGTCCTCGAAGCACTGTCAAGGATTGCGGCTGTTTGAGCTACCTGTAGAAAAGGGCGGGATTTCGACCTAGAACCGCCTGTGTCGAGTGCGACAGAGACGTCCTGCAGCCTAGCATGAGTCGTTCAGCCGGGCAAAGGGCGCAGGTACGGGTCCTCGCCAGGCGCGATGCGGGCCCTCGCCAGGCGTGATGCGGGTCCTCACCACGCATGATGCCGGTCCTCGCCGGCATAATGCCGGTCCTCACCACGCATGATGCCGGTCCTCGCCAGGCATGATGCCGGGCCTCACCACGCATGATGCCGGTCCTCGCCAGGCATGGTGCCGGGCCTCACCAGGCATGGTGCCGGGCCTCACCAGGCATGGTGCCGGGCCTCACCAGGCATGGTGCCGGGCCTCACCAGGCATGGTGCTGATTCTCGACAGGCATTGTAGATTGTATCTTCGACTGGGACAAGGATTATCCACAATTGTGGATAATTTAATGTGGATAAAGGCACTACTGAGACTGTAGGGGTTTTGGAACCGTACCGGAAAGGACGACCCTAGACACAAAGTACGGCTTCCATCCAACGTACTCTGATGTTGAAAAGGCCAGCACAATCTGGTATATTAGTAGTGCTCGTCCCATTGTGCAATATCTGGAAAGACTTTGAGGCTTCTGGTTTCATCCTGATAGACATTCCTTTATGCACAGGCTGTGGATAAGTCTGTGGATAAAGTGTTGATTCATGTGGAGTACTCGTACTCACAGTATGAGTGGTTTTCCGTCAGCACCTGTGGATAATCCTTTCCACCAGCTACGGCTCGCAAGAGGTTCCGGGACTCCCTGATACAGAGGGTTACCGGTTATCCACATTTTTTTGGGGATAACGTGTGGATAAACAAGTCGACGGAGTGACAGGGTGCCTCTGAAACGGTCCCGTCACAGAACGGTGCTCGGGGTTTCATGCTTGTTGCATTAACTACCCTTTCCACGCTTTTTTCTCCAGACCGTCGCAGTTGCCGATTTGGCGCACCGCCGATACGACTATATCGGGTTGGCCAGGTGTAGGGAGGATCACGATGGGCTTTCCGTTGATGAAATTCCTTTTCCGAAAACCGAACACCGACAGGACAGCGGGGAGCCAATCGGAGACTTCCGAGTCCGTCGCGACCTACATAAGGGTCGCTGTGTACGACAGCATGACCAGCATACCCAGGATTGTGGATATAAATGCCTCAGACATAACGGAGCTCATAGCAAAGGCCTCAGACTGCGTGTACGCCGAGTGCAAGAAAAACGGGGGAGAGATACCCTTCGTCGTGATCAGAGAGGTCATAGAAAACCTGATTCACGCAGACTTCAAGGACTCGGTAGTCTCGATTTCGCCAGACGGAAAGGAGATACTGGTCTCCGATCACGGTCCGGGGATCATCGACAAGTGCAACGCGTTCCTCCCAGGGTACACGACCGCTACCGTGCAAACCCGCCGCTACATCAAGGGTGTTGGGTCGGGCCTGCCCGTCGCCAAAGAAACCATGGAGGTGCTGGGAGGCAGCATAAAGGTTGATGACAACCTGGGTACGGGCGCAGTCGTGAAGATATCGCTGCCGCAGCGTCACAGCAAGCGGGAGGAGTCCGGCAGAGAGAGAGCCCTTGGCTCAGGCAGACACTCTGCCGATGTCACGACCTCCGCTGAGTCTATGGACGCTGTCAGAAAGAAGCAGGGATCCGGTTCCTCAGACAGGGGCGGCTCGCGAACCGCGGCCGCGGAATCGGCGACGACACGCGACATAGTGCGCAGCTCCCTCTCAGAGCGGCAGCGCAGGCTATTGATCCTTGCCGCCGAGCTCGGCGAGATAGGCCCATCGATCGCGTCCAAGGAGCTGGACATGAGCTTGAGCACGGTCTACCGCGACCTCGTCGCGCTCGAGGAGCTGCACTTGCTCCAATCGACCGACTCAGGCAAGCGGAGGCTCACTGATCAAGGTATAGAGTTTCTCGGTTTTCTTATGGACTAGCTGGATTAGCGGAGAAGAGTACGGAGGAGGTCTGGCGACATGTTGGGGAGTCTGGAGGACTTGTGGATCCAGGTCTTGCAGTCGTTGAGGGATCGAGTTCAGCAGCCTAGTTTCGGCACGTGGTTTCAACCCACGCGAGCAGTCGATCTCGACGGAAACAGCCTGGTCGTTCAGGTTCCTCACAGGCTGGCTAAGGAGCAGCTGGAGTCGAATTACCTGAGGCTAATAAGAGAGTGTCTGTCTGACATTGCCGGAGACGCTCTGGATGTCAGATTCGTAGTCATGGATCAGGACCTCAGAGACAAGACCTTTGCCTCTGCCCAAGAAACGATACCCATTGGGTCTGTTGGACCTGCAGGACCTCAGAGTGCTGCGCATAGGCCGCCTGCCATAGTACTCAATCCCAAATACACTTTTGACTCATTTGTAGTTGGCAACAACAACCGCTTTGCCCATGCAGCAGCGCTCGCAGTGGCGGAATCGCCGGGCAACGCATACAACCCTCTCTTTATATATGGAGGAGTCGGTCTTGGCAAGACCCACCTCATGCAGGCTATCGGGCACTATATCCTCGCGCGAAATCCATCCGCACGGGTCGTTTATGTATCCTGTGAAGCATTCCTCAATGAGATGATTGCCGCCCTGAGCAGGAAAGACATGGGCGTGTTCAAGTCGAAGTACCGCGATGTTGATGCTCTCATGATTGACGACATCCAATTCATCGCGGGGAAGGACCAGACTCAGGAAGAGTTCTTTCACACGTTCAACTCCCTATACGAAGCAGGCCGACAGATCGTCATTACCAGTGACAGGCCTCCAAAGGACATCGCTACCCTGGAGGACCGGTTGAGATCAAGGTTCGAGTGGGGATTGACGGCAGACATTCAGCCTCCGGACCTCGAGACTCGCATAGCGATACTCAAGAGAAAGGCTGACGACGAGTCGCTCGTAGTGCCCAACGATGTGGTAGTCTTCATCGCAAGCCAGATCCAGTCCAACATCCGGGTCCTCGAAGGGGCGCTCATCAGAGTCATTGCGTATTCATCACTGATCAACAGCGAGATAACCATAGACATAGCCAAACAGGTCCTGAAGGACATAATCCCGATGGACAAGCCCCATCAGCTCTCCATCGAATACGTGCAACAGATCGTATCGGAGTATTTCGGCATCAGACCGGACGATCTCAAATCGAAGAGCCGGGCAAGGACGGTCGCCTATCCGAGGCAGATCGCGATGTATGTGTGCCGCGAGCTGACTGAATCTCCTCTGGCAAGGATCGGAGAGGAGTTTGGCGGGAGGGACCATACCACAGTCATTCACGCCTGTGAAAAGATTGCGAAGGACAGCCGTCAAGACTCGGAGCTTGCCAAGGCGCTCAAGGAGATCATCGACAGACTGAGGAAGCACAATTGACGCATTGTGGATTGTGTTCTGGATTGTCTGTTGATACTGTGTTGATAAGTCAACTGCATGTGGATATGTGGATCGACTGTCAGCAAGAGATTAGACTTATCAACACTTAATCAACAACGTGAAACGCTGTAACCGTCTGCGTTCTGACTGTTTTTCAACAGTATCAACAGACTCTACTACTTACGCTACTACGGTACAAGTACATATAGAAATAGAATCTCAGTGTGGACAACTCCGAAATTGGGAAGGAGAGGATATGGATATGCACTTCAACGCATCAGCCAATGACCTGATCCCCGCCCTCCAACTGGTGTCGAGAGCAGTCTCTCCCAAAAGCACCATGCAGGTGCTCACAGGCATATTCATGAGCTGGGAGAACAACACGCTTCAGCTGGTGGCCACAGATTTGGAACTCGGAATAGAGGCCTTCGTCGACATCCAGTCCGACAGCTCTGGAAAGGCCGTTGTACCTGAGAAGTACATAACTGAAATTGTCAGAAGGGCGCCTACGGAGAATGTGGAGTTTTCCTTTGACAGCGAGTCGAAGTCGATGAACATAGTCTCCGGAAACGCCTCATTCACGATTAAGACTCTTGATCCGTCAGACTTTCCACTATTCCACAGGCTCGAAAAGGGAGAGTCATTTTCCATCAATGAAAGTGTTCTGAAAAAACTGATCCGCTACACTAGTTTCGCGGCGGCGACAAGTGACTCCAGGCGGTTCCTCACGGGATGCTACGCGACCTTCAACAATGAGGGAATAACATTCGTAGGAACCAACGCGTACCGGCTCGCAAGAATGACGGCGAAGACGAACATAGAAGTCGATCACGAAGTCTCAGCCATAATTCCTGCTAAGACGCTAAATCATCTCGAGAGGTTCCTGGAGGATTCAGAGGACACTGTCGTCGTCACAGTCGACGACAGACAGGTGATGTTCCAGAAAGGCAACACTACATTCGTGTCACGGCTTATCGACGGAAGCTATCCGGACTATAAACGGATCATTCCATCGTCGTTCGAAACGGAGATCGTTGTTGAAAGAGATGCACTCTTTCATTCCATAGAAAGAGCGGCGCTTTTCGTTGGAGACGATTCGAGCGGAGTGAGAATGGAAATCGTCGATGGCTCGGTTGAGGTCAGCAGCAGGTCGACTGAAGTCGGCAGCCTTAGCGACAGAATACCAGCTGAGAAGAGCGGGGAAGACCTGCGGGTAGTCTTGAGATGGGAGTACCTTACCGACGTCTTGAGACTGCTCAAGGACGAATCGATAGGGATTAAGTTTGCCGGAAAGGTTAAGCCGATCTGTCTACAGGAACAGGCGGATGAATACGATTACCTGTATCTCATCATGCCTTTCAACACCGAATCGTGAGGTTGATTGCAGGCTGACGGGTGATCTTCAGTGAAAAACCTGGGGGTCTCGCGGTCTGGAGGAGGCTCGGAGCATAGATACGGGTCAGGGTGAAAAGAGAATACACGTGGCCACCGGCCCGATTCGGCTTGACCAGTTGCTCAAGCTGTCAGGTGCGGTCGAAACAGGTGGACAGGCAAAACACCTGATTCAGGACGGAAAAGTGAGAGTAAACGGCGTGGTCGAAACGGGGCGCGGGCATCAGCTGTCCGACCAGGATCTAGTCAGCCTGGAAGGTGGGCCCGTGCTTCGCGTCGTCATAGGAAGCGAACAGCCGGGAGGGGAACGATAGGAGTTTGCATCTTGAAAGAATCCAACTCGTGAACTTCAGAAACTATAGGGACGAGGAACTCTCTTTCTCTCCAGGCATCAATGTATTCGTTGGCAACAACGCACAGGGAAAGACCAATCTCCTCGAGAGTGTGCACGTTCTTTCCACGAGCAGATCCCACAGAGCTTTCTCTGATAGGGATCTGGTTTTATGGGGAGAGAATGCTTTTGCAATTGCAGGCACAGTGAGCACCCGTTCGATTCGGCATCAGATACGTATCCGGTATGACGTGGACGCTGGAAAGGATGTCGAAATCGATGGAAAGAAAGTGTATCGCTCGTCTGACCTTACCCAGGTCCTGGCCGTCATAGTGTTCTCGCCTGAAGATCTTCAGGTGGTCAAGGGTTCTCCCGGGATGAGGAGGAGGTTTCTCGACAGCGAACTCATCCAGATAAACCCTGCCTACAGGCATGCCTACAGAGAGTATACCAAGGCATTGCAGCACAGAAACTCCATCCTGAAAGGATCGTCTGCAGCGCATCACGGGCTCGACTCCGATCTTGCAATCTGGGACGAGCAGTTGGCCAGTCACGGTGCGAAGCTGATAGAGCTGAGGAGAGAAGCTGTACAAGAACTGAAGGTGCTGAGCGCGGACAAATACGGGGCCGTGTCGGGGGGAGGCGAGGAGCTCGAGCTCGCCTACGCGACGTCCTTTCCATGCGAGGAGTCATCCGGCGAGGAAGCGACAAAAGAAGCCCTCCTTTCCGCTCTTGCAAAGACACGCCGTGAAAGCCTGAGCAGAGGAAGCACCGTTGTCGGACCCCACCGCGACGATCTGGCCATCTACGTGGAAGGTCAGGACCTCCGCAGTTTCGGTTCTCAAGGACAACAGCGCACCGCGATTCTCGCGATGAAAATGGCCATGCTGGAGTTCGTCGAGCGGTGCATTGACGACCTGCCGGTCCTGCTGCTAGACGACGTTATGTCTGAGCTGGATGAAAAAAGAAGGAAGTACTTGCTCTCGGTTGTATCGAATCGTATACAGACCTTTATCACGACGACGTCTCCGGATATAGGCAATGCCATTTCAGACAGCCCGACGGTGTATCGCGTGGAGAACGGCAGAGCTTGGAGGTGTTGATCCGATGGTGCACAAGTTCGGCGACATAGCCAGTGAACAGATGAAAAACCTCGGCTATGACACCGCAGTGAAGGCATGGTCAGCCGTATGGCTGTGGAAAGGCATCGTCGGAGACAACCTCGCGTCTGTCAGCAGGGCTGATAGAGTCAGAGGACAGGTCCTGTATGTCTCTGTGAAAAACTCCTCCTGGGCACACCATTTGTCCCTCATGAAGAAGCAGTTTATCGACAAGATAAACAGCGCGCTCGGAGAAGGCGTTCTGACAGACATCAAATTCTCGGTCCTGCGCTACTCACAGGAACCGTCGTACAAGGAGGGGCTTTCCAGATGGGACGGAGAAAGCGACGAGGACAAAGGTGTTTCAGACGTAGAGCTCAGTGACGATGTGATAGACAGGATCAGAGAGACTGCCAGCGTCATCCCGGACGGACGCCTCCGCACCCTCTTTGAAAAGACTCAGCTTGCCGACAGGAAGCGCAAGGAGAGGGTAGCCAGGCGGAGCGGCAGCACCTGCCAGATCTGCGGAGTCCCCCTCGAGGACTCCAACCTGTGTCCGGTCTGCACCAACAACCCTGCGCCGTAGGTGAACATGCGGAATCTGGGGATCGGAGCAGAACGGGACCGCATACATCCTCCCAGAACCTTTTTCAGTCTTACAGGTCGATATTTCAGCGAAAATGCTGTATAATGGATTGGAGATGTCCCCGCGGCAAAAGGGGGATCCGAGAAGCCTATACTTCTGGCGGTGCTATCGCCAAGCGGCAACCGGAGGGTTCGACTGATGTTTGTTCACCTTGGAGCCGACGTCGTCATACCGACCAAAGAGATCATCGCCATCATAGACATAGACTTGGTTGATAGGTCTGAGATCACCTCGGAGTTTCATAGAGTGGCGGCTGAGGAGGATTTCCTCCGGGATATATCTCGGGGAGCGGGGAGATCGATGGTGATCACCTCACGCACGATATACATCTCACCGATTTCGCCACTCACACTCAAGAACCGCGCCGAGAACGTGTTCGACATGTTCAAAGACGACGAGGCGTGAACGCCCAGGTCGACGGTGTTGTCGCGAGGGTGTAGCCTGCAGCGATGCGGGCGGATTCATCGCGGACGCGAGAATGTGAAAGGAGTCGCCGATTGATGGCTAACGCAGACAAGACAAAGGGCTACAGTGCAAGTGAGATACAAGTTCTTGAGGGCCTCCAGCACGTTCGCATGCGCCCAAGCATGTATATAGGCAGCACGTCCTCGAGAGGTCTGCACCAGCTCTTCGAAGAGATAGTTGCCAATAGCATAGACGAAGCCATGGTCGGCCGATGCGACCGGATAGACGTCGTGATCAATGAGGACTGCAGCCTCCTTGTCAATGACAACGGTGGAGGCATCCCGGTTGAGATCCACGAGAAGATGAACAAGTCCGCCCTCGAGGTGGTCATGACCAACCTCAACGCAGGCGGCAAGTTCGAGAAGAGCGCGTACAAGTACTCTGCGGGACTGCATGGCGTCGGGGCTTCGGCTGTTAACGCGTTGTCCGAGTGGTGCGAGGTTCGGGTCAGAACCGGCGGCCGCGTGTACCGGCAGCGTTACGAGCGCGGCAAGCCTGTGACCGAAGTCGAGGTCATAGGAAAGGTGGCTCCGGACGATACCGGCACGACCACTATTTTCAAACCGGATGCCGAGATCTTCGAAACCATAGAGTTCAGCTATGATACGATATCCAGCCGGCTCAGGGAATTCGCATTTCTCAACAAAGGCGTCACAATCACCCTTGAGGACAAGCGCACCGGCAAGAAGGCCGAGTACTACTTCAAGGGAGGCATAGCCTCGTTCGTTGAGTACCTCAACAAGAGCAAAAACCCGATTCACAAGACTGTCATAAGCATGGAACGCGAAGATGAAGAACTCTACTGCGAGATAGCGCTCCAGTACAACGACGGTTACACTGAGAGCGTGTACTCCTTCGCGAACAACGTCAATACTCTAGAAGGCGGCACACACCTGTCTGGGTTCAGAGCTGGTCTGACCAGGACGATCAACGATTACGCACGCAAATCCGGGCTTCTCAAGGAGAATGAGGAGGCTCTGACCGGCGATGACGTAAGAGAAGGTCTCACTGCCATTGTCAGTGTCAAGGTTGGGGAGCCACAATTCGAAGGGCAGACGAAGACCAAGCTGGGAAACAGCGAAATAGCAGGCAAGGTCCAGTCGCTTGTGAACGAGCGGCTGAGCGAGTTCTTTGAAGAAAATCCGTCTGAAGCCAAAGTGATCGTGCAGAAGACGATCCAGGCGGCACGGGCTCGTGCGGCTGCAAAGAGAGCCCGCGACCTCACAAGGCGCAAGAATGCATTAGACATCGCATCTCTCCCGGGCAGGCTGGCCGACTGCACTGTGGCAGACCCATACCTGGCCGAGCTGTTCCTGGTGGAGGGCGAGTCGGCAGGAGGATCGGCCAAGGGTGCGAGAGACAGACGCTACCAGGCCATCATGCCTCTGCGCGGGAAACCCATTAATGCAGAGAAAGCCAGACTAGATAAGCTCCTGGGCAATGAGCTGATTCAGTCGATCATAACTGCGCTGGGCACAGGGATAGGCGAGGATTTCGACATCAACAAGCTGAGATACAGAAAGGTCATAATAATGACCGACGCCGATGTCGACGGAGCGCATATCCGCACGCTTCTGTTGACGTTCTTCTACCGCTTTACTCCGAAACTCATCGAGCAGGGCAACATCTATATAGCCCAGCCGCCCCTTTTCCAGGTAAAGAAGGGAAGGACGGTTCGGTATGCCTACTCAGACCGCGAGCTGACGCAGATCCTCGACGAGATAGGGAGAGACGGCTGTGTCATCCAGCGATACAAGGGTCTTGGAGAGATGGATGCAGATCAACTGGCGGATACAACTATGGATCCCGACAAGCGCGTTATGTATCAAGTGACGCTCGACGATGCAGTCGCCGCGGACAGGTTGTTCTCTACTCTGATGGGGACGAACGTAGAGCCGCGCAGAGAGTTTATTGAGGAGCACGCACACGAGGTGCAGGAACTAGACATCCATTAAGAACATCAGTTGGTGTTATTCTGGGGCCTTTCTTCTGATGGTCTAGGCAGCGAGGAGTGACGGTTAGTGTCCATAATGGACTTCACTGACGGCAAGGTTCTACCAATTGACATTCAGCAGGAAATGAAGAAGTCATACATGCTCTACTCGATGAGCACGATCGTCAGTAGAGCGCTTCCCGATGTCCGGGACGGGCTTAAGCCGGTACACAGGAAGATCCTCTACTCCATGTACCGCCTGAGGCTGAATCCAGGGTCACCGCACAGGAAGTCCGCCGCAGTTGTTGGAGACGTCATCGGCACCTACCATCCTCATGGAGACGCCGCGACCTATGACAGCATCGTCAGAATGGCTCAGGACTTCTCACTCAGATATCCGCTCGTCGACGGGCATGGGAACTTCGGGTCCATCGACGGAGATCCGCCGGCTGCCTATAGATACACAGAAGTCAGGATGACCAGAATAGCCACGTACATGCTGGCTGACATCCAGAAAGAGACCGTTGACTTCGTGCCCAACTACGACGGAACCACTGAGGAACCCGTGGTCCTCCCCGCTCGGATCCCCAACCTTCTGATCAACGGCGTGTCTGGGATAGCGGTCGGGATGGCGACGAATATCCCGCCCCACAACCTGGGTGAGGTCGTCGACGCCATCGCAATGCTCATAGACGACCCGGATGTCTCGATCAAGCAGCTGATGACGAAGATCAAGGGACCGGACTTTCCGGGTGGCGGCATCATCCTCGGCCGCAGTGGGATAAGAAGCGCGTACGAGACCGGCAGAGGGACGATCAAGGTCAGAGCCAGGTGCCGGATCGAGACCACGGAGAGCGGCAAGAGCAGCATCATAGTGACCGAGCTGCCGTACATGGTCAACAAGGCCAGGCTCATAGAGAAGATTGCCGAGCTTCATAAGGAACGGAAGGTCGAAGGCATCTCAAACCTCAACGACGAGACCGACCGGTCCGGCATGCGGATCGTGATCGAGCTCAAGAGGGACGCAAACCCGAACGTCGTTCTCAACCGGTTGTACAAGCATACCCAGCTCGAGGACACGTTTGGTGCAATTCTGCTTGTGCTGGTCAACAACCAGCCGCGCGTCCTCAACCTCAAGGAGTTGCTCCAGCACTACATCGACCACCAGAAGAGCGTCATCGTCAGAAGGACGCAGTTCGACCTGAAGGAAGCTCAAGAGAGAGCCCACATTCTCGAAGGACTGAGGATAGCCCTCAGCCATATAGATGAGATTGTCGATCTGCTCAAGAAGTCGAAGGACCCGGACGAGGCAAAGGCCCGGCTGATGTCTGAGTTCGGTCTTTCAGATGCCCAGAGCCAGGCGATCCTCGAGATGAGACTCCAGCGCCTGACTGGACTCGAGCAGGAGAAGATAGAGGCTGAGTATCAGGAGAAGCTAGCGCTCATAGCCGACCTGAAGGACATCCTGGCGGACGAACGCCGGGTGCTTCAGATCATCAAGACGGAGCTTCTCGAGGTCAAGGAGAAATTCGGTGATCCGAGACGCACGGAAATTAGCAGGTCTGAAGAGGCGCTGGCAATCGAGGACCTGATTGCGAAGGAAGACATAGTCGTCACCCTGAGCCATCAGGGCTACATCAAGCGCGTGTCCCTGAACACCTACAGAAGCCAGCGTAGAGGCGGCAAGGGAATCACCGCGATGAACATCAAGGAAGAGGATTTCGTCGAACGGATCTTCATCACGTCGACTCATGATCAGCTGCTGTGCTTCAGCAGCGCAGGCAAGGTCTATTCGCTGCGGGGATACGACATCCCTGAGGCCGGCCGCCAGGCGAGGGGCACTGCGATGGTCAATCTTCTTCCGGTTGATAGAGGAGAGAGGATCAACACCGTAATCCCTGTCAGCGAGTTCGAAGCAGGCGCCTACCTGTTCTTTGCCACTGAGAAGGGGCTCGTGAAGAAGACCGACCTGTCAGAGTACGCCAACATCCGGTCGACCGGTCTGATAGCTATTACGCTCGAGGAAGGCGACAGCCTGGTCGGCGTGAAGCTGATCTCCGGCGACGAGGAAATCATGCTGGTCACCCGTCACGGTCAGTCGATCCGCTTCTCCCATGAAGACGTGCGTGCTATGGGGCGGCCTGCCAGGGGCGTAATCGGCATCCGCCTCGATCCGGGCGACAGCGTCGTGGGGATGGACACCATAGATCCGACTGAAGTCAATGGATCGCATCTGCTTGTGGTCACGGTGAACGGCTACGGCAAGCGCACGCCGGTCTCTCACTACGGTATCCAGAGCCGGGGCGGCAAGGGGCTCAGAACGCTTCAGATGACCAAGAAGAACGGGCCGATCGTCGGAGCCCAAGTGGTGAGGGATGACCACGACCTCATGTTCATCTCAGCTGAGGGAATAGTGATACGTGTCAAAGCCAGCGAGATCTCCGTCATGGGAAGGCTGACCCAGGGTGTCAAGGTAATGACCATGGGCGAGGGCGACAGCCTGGTCGCGATGGCCAATATCGCCACCAAAGATGAGGGCAACGGAGCCGGGCGCGTGCAGTCAGAGGGAGAATCCGAAAGCTCTTTAGATAGCGCCGAGGAGGAGCTTCCGCTGCTGCCTGATGGTGAGACTGTTGATGTTGATGAAGAATAATGACCTGCCGCTGTCGAAGAGCTATAGTTTGACGCAGTTTTGAGCAAGCAAACCTGAGCATTAACAAGGATTTTGCATCTAGCTCCGCTCTTTGCGGCTTATGTTCGATTTGGAGCTGTTGCGAAGCTCAAATGGCCTGTGTATAATGACATTCGTGTGTCGCATGTCGATTGCCACTCCGGTTGGGATTTCACCCAGTGGAAGCAGAGTGTCGATCCAAGCAAAAACAAGCGTCTTCGGCACAAGAGTCCCTACTGATGATGGATTTGCATGCCGGGGGCATGTTGACAGGCGGCTGAACGCGTGATAGAATGAACGTTGCGCCTCCGGAGAGACGGCGAGTCTCGGCTGACGAGACAGCAGGTCGAAGCGGAGGAATGCAGGGCGAAAGCCCGATTGTTCCTTGAAAACTGAACAGTGGAATGGAAAGATTCCATTGAG
>Ga0134096_1000062_pt1 | contig 138368 bp, 150 predicted proteins | sample 7_2taG_FD_94448 | JGI IMG/M metagenome (GOLD analysis project Ga0134096, IMG submission 94448) | Switchgrass degrading microbial communities from high solid loading bioreactors in New Hampshire, USA - 7_21_20_110_A3 metaG | ecosystem: Engineered > Bioreactor > Semi-continuous > Anaerobic >... | reverse complement strand
CGCCACTCGACTCTAGGGTACCTAAGCCCAGACGAATTCGAGAGGGGGTGGCTGCTCTCTCAGGAAACGAGTGAGAGATCCGTCGCATAGCGGAGACCTGTCCACGAAAACGGGGCAACTCCAGTTTGAGGCGGAAGCGGCCATCCTGCATCGCCTCTCAACTGAAGGAACTCCTCCACAGACGGCATACGCTCGACTATCCTCACTCGAGAGTGCGCTCCGATCGCCATAGCCTTTCCACCCCCCCCCTTTGATTTGATTACCGATTGCGTGTATCTCTGCCTGCGTTCTGTCTGACCAGCCGAAAGCGCCTGGCGACCAGACAAGAGAGCGGTAGGAAGACGAGGCACCAGATCCGCCCGTCCGCAGGAGCCTGGTAGTCGATGCACGCAATCATCGCCACGAAGGCAGTAGCCAGTATGAGGCAAGCAGCGTATGCGAGCATCGCAGTGCACAAACCGAAGCACCCGAGAGGCATCACCAGACCGAAGAGCGCGACAGAAAGCATGACGTCCGCTGATAGCCAGTAGCCGAGTCGCCGCACCTCATGCATACCGGGAGACTCGTTGCCTGACACAAAATTGATGGTCGGTTCCATGCCCGCTTGACTTCTCGCTCGTATAGGTAGCAACTTCTGTTAAGTGGCCTTTTGATATTGCATATCAGCCGAGGACGTCGTGAATTCCATCGGAAGTATGAACGTCCCACTCTGTTCGCCGGATCTGCCTGCCCGATCTCCAGCGGCGTTCTAGCCAACCAGATCCTCGGCACCCTTACTAGCTCTTGCCTTGGACGCCCATTCCATGATGAGAACCGCTGCAGGCTGAAGACGTAAGCCCTTCCACTCCTGCTCAATGTTCATGTTGCTCGCGGCATACTGTGCAAGATCACGAGTCTTGGGTACGTTGTGAAAGCTAAACTGAAGCCCTGCAACCGATACATAGCAGATCTCAGGCGTGTAGTATACTGATACACCAGGAATCCTCTTCCGAACGACGTTGGAGATGATCCGTGCCAAATGGTCCTTGAACACGTACCTCTTTGAAAACTGGCTGCTCGATGCCGCTGACTTAACATAGGCGTTGACGAGATTCGCGCAAGCAAACACGTACAACGCGTCCCACTGATCCTTTACCTCCAGCAGAAGGGCTGTATATGCCCGAATTGCCAAGTCCTCCGTCACTAGTGCAAACCCAGTTCCGGAGCGAATGCGATCCAGCAAGTACTCAATCGACACTCGTCCACCTCACATCCCCGCTTGCCTTTGTTCTGCTCTTGCCCGAGCACCCATATAGGCCTAAGACCATGGGAATCTACAGCTGCTGTCGGTGTGGGCAAACTCGACTGCATCCGACCCGTCTGCTAGGTCCTCCTGTCACGCACATTTGCCGCGCTCGGAAGTTGGTATGTTTGCCGGAGGCTTGTCGTAGTGGGACCGCGATCTTGGTCTCTACCTCTCGAAAGGCCTCCGTATACTCAGAGGCGAGCGCTGTCAGCATATCGCTCATGGAGGCCTCAACCGTGCTGCCCGCCCGTGTGAGTCCGAGGATTCCCTCAGTCTCACTGCATAGCCATCCATTTCGGCAATCTCAGCGTTCCAAAGTCAACGCTGTGGAGACCTCTACTCAAATGCTCCTCAAGGGAGAACGTGTGAGCCGTCTCGTAATCGCGCTCGAGCCAAACGGAGAAGACTCGCGCGCCGAGATCATACGCACCAGACCATATCGTGCCGTCCTGTGACACAGCCATCAGTAGGTTGCCGGCTGATTGAAGATCCACTACCTGACCCTCGCTTAGCGATGTCCTCACTTGGTCGAGCCGTGGGCACTGGTACGGGCTGTCATACGTGAGATTCGTGATGGCGACCGAATCATTGTCCCGAAGTGTGAACAAACGTTCCTGCACGCTTTCCTCATATATCAAGACTTCACCAGAGGGATCTGCGATCAAGTAGTGGAGCTTCGGATACTGCTTCTCCGCCATGTAGTCCAGCCGAAACGCTCTGATAGTCTCAAGCGCCTCCGAAACTGAACTAGCTCTCTCCAGTACATACCTGATTAGCCCCAGAGAGTTCATACGTGCGCCGGGTGCGGCTGGCGGCAAGGGCGAGTCGGCCACCGCAGCCATAGCGACAAACAAGCCTGCAGTATTCAGTCCCTCATACGGCCTGTCGGTTCCCATCTGCTCAATCAACGACAGGCCTAGGCTCATCTGGCCATACAGTCGTTGAGGGGGGATGAACCAGATCGAGCCTCCACGCTGAATCCAATCCAGATTGCGGCCAACGAGCACCGCTTTGTTCGCCAGGGTGGCAAAGATGGTACACAACCCTATCGCTCTCCTCTCACGCGATGCTAGCTCGCAAACGAAACGATCGACGTCCACCGAGGCCTACTGCTGATCTGCGGACCAACTCATCAAAATGTGTGTCTCAGTTTGCCCGGCCGGTCTGAAGCCGAGCCGTGTATACAGCTCTTTTGCCCGATTCGCATGGAGCACACGGAGATGGATCGGTACACGTTCGGTCACGGCCTGATGCTGCAGAGCCCTCAAGACGGTGCTGCCTATTCCACGACCTTGATATGCCGGACTGATCACCAAGTCAACCAGGCAAATCGCATTGTCCCGGTGCTCGACAACGCAATAGCCGCACTCGACACCGTCAACAATGATGATCTCAGTGGCTTCCGGAGCCCACGCGTCATCAGAGAAGCCATCCTGGCGGCTTTCATCCCATGTTCCGAACTGCCTGACAACTACGTCACGGAATGCCGCATGATGCCATTGGCGGACAACATCGTAGTCCTCAGCCGCGGCTGCCCGCTTTGTAACGTGCACCCGACATTCTCCTCACTAACGCATCTTCGCAGCGCCGCAATCGTTGGCCTGCCACCGCTGCACCAACTCGCGCGTTGACGGTCCGCCCTGCCTGCAGAACACGGGTTGATGCAAATCCTCCATGGCGTGCTCTATTCGTTCGACCTGCTTCGGACTGGTGTTGCGGGGGATTGCCTCGACATCGAAGAACTCGCAGGCGTCAGCCTCGTCGGACAACCCCAACTCTCCTCCAACGACTCTGCACAGAAAGGAAAAGACGAGTTCATCCTTCTCCTCCTTGCCGTAGACTCCCACCAAGCGCTCAACGGCGACCTCGAGACCTGTCTCCTCCCAGGTCTCACGGACCACTGCTTCGGTCGGGAGCTCGCCGCTCTCCACACGGCCTCCAGGGAGGTTCCATACATCGATGTCCCTCCGGTGGCAGAGAAGAACGCGGCGCTGACTATCGAAGACGATGGCAAATGCACCGATAGAGAACAACGGTATTCCTCCCTACTCCGGCAATCACCAAGGGCTCAGGAATCAGCGATAGTTCTGGGAGGGGGCACTGCAGTTGCTGGCCCAATGCGTCCAGGGCAGTGGTTTTTCCGATACCCGGAACCCCGAGCAGGAGCACAGTCATTCGGAGCACCCCTGCCTGAAGCTAACTGTCAGCACCCTGCATGAGAACACGGAGCATCGACTCGCGGTTCACTAGGAACTGCTTCGTTACCTGGTAGTGCTCGGTCTCGATGTAGTCCACAGGCGCAACGCCGTCGTCCCCTATCCAAAGGATCTGGGCATTCGGGTACGCCATAATGATCGGCGAGTGTGTCGCAATGATGAACTGAGAGCCCTGCTCCACGAGATCGTGTATCCGGGCCAAAGCAGTTAACTGCCTCGTAGGCGATAACGCCGCTTCCGGCTCGTCAAGAATGTACAGCCCGTTAGCTCGAAATCTGTCGCACAGCAGGCTGAGGAATGCCTCGCCATGGGACTGTGCATGTAGCGACCCGCCACCGTAGTACCCGATTGCGCCGAGTCTCTCGATCTCCGTAGCCACGTTGTAGAAACTCTCCGCCCGAAGAAAGAAGGTGTCCCTCGGGCGGCGGATCCCCTTGACTACGCGGAGGTATTGGTGCAGCTCAGAGTGGGTCGGCCTCGTGGCTAACGTGAAGTTCCTGCTCCCACCCTCCGCGTTGATGCCCATTGCTACTGCTATCGCCTCAAGCAAGGTTGACTTCCCTGACCCGTTCTCACCGACAATGAAGGTCACGTGTGGATGCATTTCGACAGACTCCATCCTGCGGACCATCGGCAGCGAGAACGGATAAACATCGAAAGACGGTACCTCCTGGCGCTTGAGCTGAACCTCGACAACAAACTGGGTCCTCACCAGAGCGAACACCTCCTGCTCGCCGCACCGATCGATCTAGCGACCTAGCGCACCAAAGACGGCGGCCACCTCCGTTTTCGCAACTACTTCTCGTCCGGTCGCTAGATGCTCCTGTCGGGGTCTGGCCCAGCTAGACCGAATACTGTGCAGGTGGCCTACACCGCTATCTCATCTGCGCCGTCCCAAACAGAGGACGAAGCCTGCTCCTCAGCTCATCAACATCCCTGGCATCAGCCACTGGGTAATGCCCTCGAGGGTCAAAGTGTATGGCCTGCATACCGATCTGCCTCGCAGGAGCTATGTCTTTGTCAGGGTTGTCGCCGATATACACGCACTCGCCGGGCGTAACACCCAACTCTGACAAAGCCCAAAAAAAGACCCGAGTATCAGGCTTGGTCACACCGCACTCAGAAGAGCTGGCAATGACACGGAAGTACGGGGTAAGACCATGATGTCGCAGGACATCTCGCAGCGAGGGCGGCCAATTGGACACCACTCCTTGCACGATACCTGCGTCTCTGAGATCGGACAGTAGCGCCGGTATGCCAGGAACGACAGTCCAGACGTCGTAGTACGCCGCCAAACCTGCAGCGAACCGGCGAACCGCATCATCAGATACCCCAGCCCTCCCTAGCAGGATCGCAGCATACTCAACGAGCCCTTCGCTTTCGTCTTCGGCTGTGCGCCACTGGAGTTCTCGCTGCTTGCGTGACTGCTCGGCTTGATGGAAGGACTCAGCATCAAGCAGTCCAAGCGGAACGCCTGCGTCCACTAGGCAACTGTAGATGAACTGTTCAACTGATGCGGCATGTTGGAGGAGGGTGCCTCCCACGTCCCACAGGACAGTAGAGATCACGCCACACGTATCCCCTTTCCTGTGTCGCAACTCGACTGCTCATCGACTGGGCGCGTCTATCGGGCGAACACCCCAGCACCGGCCAACCCACCGTATTTCGGACTCGGACCGTACGGGTTAGTGTCCGGGTCACTGTCCTGCAGCAAGAACACGAGAAGCGCGATTTCTCCGATCGCAGGGATGAGGCCAATCAACAACCATCGACCACTCCGGCCAGTGTCGTGGAGTCTGCGAACCGTCACGGCAACGGTGGGAACGAGGACTGCCAAATAGTACAGCCCAGCGAGGGTGCTCGGGCGGAGGAGCCAAGTAAGGACGCTTGGGCCGGTGCGTGGGGTCAGGCCCAAGACTACCTCAAGGACTCGCAGTACAGCAGCAGTTAGGGCATTGATGAGGACGAACATCCAATACTCCCTTCGCCGCGCCCTCCCGTCGAACACTGCATACTTCTGCAGAACTCCTAGATACCAGTTCATCATCGAGCCCTCCTATACTCCGCAACTCAGGTAAGCTCGCTTGTTGGCTCTGCGCACCTCCGTGCGACCTCTGGACTGTCCTGATGCCGTATCCGCCTACGAGTGATGCCTTGCTTCGCCACCAATCTTTGGATTCCTTCGTCTTACCTGTCTCGATGCTGCTGGAGGCCTCACCTTGGGTGCTGCCAAGGGACAAAGACGGAGGTGGACCTCATTTGCTCGACTGCCCACGCCAGTATTGCGTCTCTGTCCGATGCGGGGACGGCCCTCTAGTGTCACTTCCTTGCCAAATGCCTCTGGCTCCACTCAGCGATTTTCCAGCTGCGCCCCGGCTCGTCGTTGCGCCGTATGAACGCCTCCGAGATCGGATTGGAACCATACAGTCCGTCTTCTTGGAATCTGGTGATGACTTGGTTGAACAGCGCTTGCAGTATCTCCAATCGCCTGCGATATCCAGCCTCAGTCTCTGACAGTGCGTTCATTGCCTCTAGCATCTGCGCCGCAAGACCGTCGGGCAGCCAGGGCAACTTGGCCAGATGGGACAGCTCACGACTGCGCCATGTGCGCCAACGGCAGTTGTATGCGAATATGGCCTGCACCAGGTAGTCCCATGCTGAGTGCAGTCTCGCATGAGCCTGATGCGGACCCAGGGAGACCCACACGCGCTCCGCATTTGAGTCATCAAGCAGCAGGTCTAGCTGGATCAACGCTTCGTCAAGCCGCTCTCTGCGAACCTCATCGGGATACGCTGTTCGTTCCGTGACCAACCGCCCGACTCGGCCGTCCGGATCATACGCAGCCCAGCCCTCGCTCAGTTCGCCAAGCAACGGTTCCGGCCACACATGAGTCGGCTTCGACCACTCAGCGAGATCGAGTCGTTTGAAATCGAACTGGACCGCTCCCTCCACCTCAACGAAGATAGAGTGAAAGGAGCCGTCCTCCGGCCGCCACTGAAACTCCGCCGGGACAGCGTAGAGGTCATACGGGTCCAAGAAGACAACCGCATCGATGTCCGAGTCGGAACGAGCCGTCCCCGCCGCCACGCTGCCGATGACAACCACGCTCTGAACCGCAGGCTCCGTGACCACCTCACGCTGAATGAATGCTAGTAGTTCCTTTCGTTTCTGTGCCGTTGCGGCAGACATGGGCTAGCCTCCTACGTTGCGGTGTCCTCTAATAGCACTCGGATTCTGTCAACTATCTCAGACATGACGTTGCTAGGTACCTTCCCGATGTACTCGGCCCCCCTCGCACGCCAATCAAGGCTCTTGAGCTGATCGGCAAGTACCACACCGCTGACACCAATTCCTTCGGGAACCTGAACTTCGAAAGGATAGCCTTTAGCGATCGCGGTAATCGGACATACGAGAGCTAGACCCACGCGACCATTGTAGGCAGCTGGAGACACAACGATTGCCGGACGACGGCCTTGTTGCTCATGACGGGCTTGGGGTTGAAAGGTGAGCCAAATGAGATCACCACGCTCGGGTATATAGCCCATCTACCACACCTCGCGTCCAATCGGCTCGCCCGTAGTCACTTCGCTATGGATGTTCTCCTCTGTCACCCGCGCCAACAAGGCTGAAAGCGAGGGCTTTGGTCGACGAGGCTTGATGATCAGGTGATCTTGATCCAGCAATAGGTCGACCTCACTATCATGCCGAATCTCGAGTTGCTCAGCAAGTACGCGCGGAATACGGATGGCGAGGCTGTTTCCCCACTTCTGTATCCTGGTGAACAACATTCCACCTCCTCGAGTGTATCTACATTGAAGATACCACGGGATCTATCGAATAGCAATGGGCTCTCGACCATAGGGAAGACATTACAAACATGGAGCAACCTTGCCTTTGGAAGGCAACGCGTGGCACTATTCCGTTCCGGACGCCCGTTAGCCACCCCAAGAACTTGCAGGCGGCCGATTCGTCGTGCCACGGCTCTCCTCAGCAGCCCAGGACTGCAGCTCGATGATATTGCCTTCGGGATCGGCCATGTACACGAATGTGATTGCTCCCTCGCCCGGGATGCGGGTGGTAACCTGCTCCCCGTAGTCCCTTCCCCCGTTGGCAATGACAGCCCTCCGCACAGCTTCTACATCGTCAACCCGGAAAGCAATGTGACCAAATCCCAGCCTGTTGATCTCCTTCGAAAGCTCAGGACCCTGCGGTGAGTACTGGAAGATCTCCAATGTTGGACCCGAGCTGCCCCAACCCGGAAGGAGCAGATGGATCCCACGAATGTGAACACCGTCGATCGTCGTTGCGTCCTCAATCCACTTGCCCGAGAGATCTCGCTCCTGTGACGCCGGCGTGCAACCGAATACACGCTCGTAGAACGTCGCGAGCCTTCTCCAGTCGCGTGCGATCAGGTTCGTGTGTGCGTACTTCGCTCCCAAGTCAGTCCCTCCATGTTTCGAAATGTCGCTCAACATGCTTCTCGGGCTCTCGTGAGGCCAAAGCTCATTCCAAGGGTCCGCTGCAAAGGCCTCGGCAATTACCTCTCTTAGGAAGCCGCGCTGTTCGGCAGTGGCCACGTGGTTAACCTTGACCTTCGTTACACTGGATGATCTCGAGCATCAGCTCAGGCACTGGGATGACCGGTCTGTCCACATACGCGCATACCTTAGGCCATACCAAGTCGTACAAGTCGCCTACCTCGCATCCCTCAAAATAGCGCTGTACATGCTGGTCTGGCCAGTTACGCAGACGTGCATCGAGGGCTACAACAAGCGCCTGCTCGTACTTCGCTTTCCAAGACCTCCAGTACCTGTCCTTGAACGCCCTGCCAGCCATGAACCGTTGAATGGCCGAGTCCTCGGCCCAGCGTTCTCTCAACAGGAGGTGAAGACCCTCGTGAACGAAACCGGCATCGCCGTTCCTATCGACAGTGCCTATGCAAACACTGTCGCCCCAGGTCAAGGCGCTCCAGCCTGTAGCCTCCACCGCTAGGACAAGCATTGAACCGCGCCACTTGGTCTGGGTGACCTGTTCCATCCGATGCAGCATTTCGGCCCAGTTCATCTGGCGGTCCATCTCCGCAAACTCATCGTGGAGCCTGTCTATGTTGCTGCTCCAATACTCCCGGTAAAACGAGTCCCACATGTCCTTCAATGCATTGTTGAGTGGAGCTGGGAAAAGCCCTAGAAGCGATTCGTCGTCGGGGTGGGCTGTATAGAGGCATTTCTTCACGAGCGTCTCTATCGTTGGAGAGTAGAGGTTCAGCGGACCGCCACCGAAGTAGCGCTCTTTGCCCGCGATGCGATCGAATATCTCACGGTCGACGGCTTTCAGTGCACATTCGTCGCAGCTGAGCGAGTATCCACCTCCATGCCCGCCAAGAAGGCCATACATGTTGAGCGTGTGCATGACAAGGTTCGCCATCGGATCAAGGCTTATCACAAGCTCACCATCGGGCACTCCAACGACAACCTCTGCACGGGCTGCTTCCTTGACGAACCGCACCGCCACTCTGGACTTCCTCCTCTGGCACTGACGACTCTGCGCGCTGACGACTGTGCGCACCTCTGACTGCAATGGCCTACTCGGCTGTGAGGGTCCGCCTATCGCCCGTCCAACGCCTGCGCTTGCTAGACATCTTCTGCCTTTTTTGCGCTGCTTGGCTGCGTCACACAGCGTCCACGACGGTCGTCTTCACGCACCTCTGTAGGCGCGTTTCGCGGTCGATACATCCGAAATGCGATCGAGCACTCTCGTCGCACCAGTAAACCCCGCCCGCCGAGTAAGGTCGGTCGCAATGACCCAGCAATCGAGTCCTGCGGCCCTAGCTGCCATAAGCCCACGTGGAGAGTCCTCTATCGCCAGGCATCTATCAGCAGGATATCCACTGCGAGCGATAACAGAGAGATACGGATCAGGCGCTGGTTTGGCCAGCACATAATCCTCACGCGTGATTGCGAAGTCGAAATACTCAAGCAGTTGTTGATAGCGCTCGTTCCGGACACGTCGCAACTCGGCGACTGCTGCCTCGCTCAATCCATCTGCCCGATACGACTGGAGCTTCGTGTATGTGACCGTGGAGCGTCAAGACCGGCTGCAGTCGCTCTATAGCCTGACTCACTGCCTTACTCCCAACGTGCTCTCCTCTGCGAATCCCGGCAGCCACATCGCCTCCTACGGTGTCGAGGCCGCCACCAAACGGCGGAGTATGTACTACCCAAATGTTAGCTCGGGTTATCTCCTGAAGCTCCTCCTCAATGCTCGGGAGCGAGTCAAGGAAGTCACTGGGCACACGCTGCAGCGGATTCCCAATCGTCGACGAGAAACTCGGATCAGGCATGGTGGCGTGGTCCTTAGATAGATCCCTCCGTTCCCAATGCTTGATCCGAAACGGGCTGGGAGGTATATACGGATACCCGACGAGGTCTACCCCATCGGGCACCTGTAGAGGATCTAGCGCAAGGCGCTGTATGCGGTGGTTTTCGGCGAACATCTCCTCCAAGCATTCCACAGCGTCAGGCCAGTCTACGTTGCCGGGTATCCAAAGAACCCTCGACCGAACCGCCTCCAGGAACCGCCTCAGCGGGCCCCGTGCAACTGCGAGTTGAGGACCTGCCTCGCGGCAATAGGCAAACAGATCTCCACCCAGTATGAGCAGGTCAGCTGCCGTGGCATCAACGAGATCGGCAAGCTGCCGGTATTGAGACTCATTGCCGTGAAGATCAGTAGCGAACACGATTCGCATTGCCGACAATCACCTGCCACCAATGCTTCTGCCAAACGAACTCGCGTGCCAGCGGCGCTACACCTGACTGCAGCCAACACGACGAAACATACCACTCGGGCCAGCGCATGTGCCTGCCAAACGATTCTTGCGTTATGAATAGATCTCACAGAGCTGCGATCGCTTTCTCTAGGAACTGCCTTCCAATGGAGTCGAGGTCACCCAAGTTGAGCATCAGCAATGACTGAACACATATCTCATAGCGCAGAACTCGAGTCATCAGCTCAGCTAAGCCTCTTGTCAACGCACCACGATCGGCACCGTTCAGTGCGTAGGTGTCCCAGAACAGGTCTTTCTCACTCTCGCTCCATCCGCCGTACACCCACACGGAAGCCACATCCGACAGCGGAATGCCAATGCGAGCAGATCCCCAGTCAGCCAAGACCATGCGTCCATGGGGGTCTCGAAGAAACAAAGCGCTGCACCGTCAGTTCCGATGCGAATCTCCTCATCGTCGCCAAACACAGCCTCACTTGCGGCTCAATACAGCGTCCGGTCGTTCTTCTTTGCCCATCGCTCAAACAACTGGACGCATTCGCGGCGATCAAGCTCGCTGACGCTGACCGCCTTCTCGGCTGCGGTGCCTTGGAAGTACTCGTATATGGCGTTGTCGGCAAACCCGATGGCCGCTGCGTCCCTTCGGTCGGCGCCGTAGTACACGGTCGGTATCCTCGCCCACATGATCGCCGCCATACACATGGGGCAGGGCTCGCAGGTCGAGTATATCACGCAGTCATCGAGGTGGCAACGGCCGAGCTGCTTCGTCGCCGCACGAATAGCAGCTATCTCGGCGTGCATAGTCGGGTCGTTGGTCGCCAAGACCATGTTGCGGGCGGCTGCAACTATCTCGCCGTCCTTGACGATGACCGCGCCAAAGGGACCACCTTCGTTGGTCTCGAGGTTCTTTGCCGCCTCCTCGTATGCTGCCTTCATGAACTCGTTCACGTGTTGACACCCCCAGACTGTATTCCCAACACACTGTCGCGTCCGAATGAGACAGAGATCTCCGCTAGGTTAGTTATTCGTGGTCGATGCCTCATAGACCCTTCTTGCCACCCCCACGGGGCGCCGGGTTGTAAGTCGGATCACTAGGTGAGCTTCCTGTCGACGCCAATCTGAACTCGCCTCACCACCATTGGAGTGGGACTGACCTGCCCTTGTTGCGGTTGGCGTATTGACGTTATGACGTCATGACGTCATAATGGTAGTGTGTCTAGGAGGTGACGATCACAGTGCCAACCAAGAAGGCGACAGTATACCTTGATGCAGATCTGCACAAGGCATTGCGGTTGAAGGCGGTAGAAACATCGCGCTCTCTATCGGATCTGATAAACGAAGCTATTAGGCGATCTCTGACAGAAGATGCTGAGGATATTGCGGCCTTTGCGGAACGGGTATCAGAACCTTTGATTAGCTACGATGAGATGATCAAAAGGCTGAAGAACGATGGACGTATATAGGATCTTCTTCAAGAGATCAGTAGAGAAAGATCTCAAATCAGTACCAGCAGGAGATCTCAAGAGAATCCTTGCCAGGATCAGATTGCTGGCCAAGAATCCCCGTCCCTTGGGTAGTGAGAAGCTAACAGGCCAGGACAGATACCGTCTCCGCCAAGGCCCATATCGCATTGTCTACTCGGTGCAGGACGATGAGTTGACAGTGTGGATCGTCAAAGTGAGTCATCGGAAAGATGCGTACCGCTAGAGCGAACAAGTGCATTCGGCGATCCCCCGGACGTACCGATGAAGCCTTGCAGGTCGCCAGGGCGTTCCAGGACCGTCGGCGGGCCTTCGCGAGACAACAGGTTCGCACCTTTGGCCCGGTTTTCAGTCTGGCTCTCGTCGAAACGTCAGCGTTTCATCTTGCGGTGTCTCTGGGGAGATCTGTGACAGGCAGCCACGTGTTGGGGTCAATCCTTCGAGAGTACGGCAGAGGTCTAATAGGTGCCTTTCTTGCCAACCAATGCGCTGCACTTGCTATTGTGGATTTCCGTAAGCGATATCAAGTCACGGTACTCACTGATGGCGTCTTTCAATTCGTCCAGCTTGATTCTTTTCGCTCGCTCCAGCGAAATATCTGTTGCAAGAACCTCTTCTGCGAATCGTGAAGCGGCTAGGCTAAAGTCGGAATCGCAGCAAGCAACCTCCAAGACTCTCTTGCCAGATAGATATGCGCTTAAGTCCTGTGCTATCTTCTCCACTCTTCTCATCCCAAGCACTCCCATCATGTGCTCTATTCAGACCGGACTCGCTAGTACCTACTTCGGACGCGGAATCCGATATCTCGTCTGCGGGCGGCTCCTCGGATAGCTCTCAATGCCATCGGGTATTCGATGCCACGGAACGGCTAGCTCTGTCCAGATCTGGCGCGTGGGCTTTATGTGCTCTAAGTTGTCCAAAGTGCCGACCTTGATGTACACCTCCGTCGGGTAGCGCGTGAACGCAGGCGCCGCACAGCATCAACGGCCGGTGTCCGATCAAAGCTCGCATGCTGCGAACGTAGTCTCTCAATCTCGCTCTCACTCCAGTCAGATGTGTCGGGTAAGAGCCTCTGCTAGACTGCCCTGTCCGGTAGCCCGGGCGCCAGCTAGTTCACTCATACTGACGCCGCAGTATCTCCTTGACAATCAACCGCACATCTCGATAGCACTTCTCTTGCTCAATGGCCAGCGCCTTCAGGAACAGCAGTTTTTCCAGTGACACAACGAGTAGATCCCTCTCCTCGACCGCCCCTGTCTTGAGGCAGTCGTAGTCAAATCGGCAGATCTGGTTCCAGATCTCAAACCCGTACTCGCAGATCCCAATGTCGCCATATATGTCCTTAATGTGCCCAGGATACCTCTTGCGCAGCTCATCATGGTCGTAACGCGACACGACGAGATCGATGTCCGCACCGGCCGGGCGCAAGCCGTAGTACTCCATCGCCTTACCGCCGATCAGCAGAGGCTTGTCGCGGGCTGAATCGCTGCCTTATCATCTCTGGCCTGTCGCCGACGTAATGAGCAAACGCTTGGCAGACAGACAGACCGAAACCCATGGAACTCGTACCGCCGGCGTGCCGTCTCGTCGTCTTGGGGTCTAGCTCCGGCCGCGGACGCTCTCATCGCATGATCGCACTTCTTGGGGAGCTTCGCCAAGGTCGACATCGCAGACATCATCGCGCCACACCCGAAGAGCCCATGGGATGCGTGCGGCATGACCCGGATCGATCCCGGAGGGCGTTTACTATCGATCGCAGAGGGCGCTCACTCGCCCGAATACCAGTCCTCCGAAACCGGCGTCCTGTCCACAAACAGGTCTCGGTTTCTCTTGAGAAGAGAAGACACGAGATCTACCATCGGCCTGGCATCGCAGACATACGTCTTGGCGTCACCAATCCTGCCGACCCAGGCAATGCCTGTCTTCAGAAGAGCTTCTTCGATCTTGTCGTGGCTTTGCGAGATGTCGCCTGAAGGATGGTAGTGCCGCCTCGAGGGTCTGTCGATGAGCCGTCCGTCTGGGGTTCGGATCTTGAGCAACTGATGGGTTTCCGTGAGTCTGTTGGGTATGCCATTCCATTCCTCGACCCCGTGAATGGTAGTGTTGGTTTTCAACGAGCACCCAACAAAGAGGATCTTCGCTCCTAGGTCATACAACCTTCCATAGCATCCGCCTCGAGAGCAAGGGGTGTCCCACTGTTCCTCGCCTTTCACGTACTCCTCAGCTCCCCGTCCGATCGCGGCAACGGAGTGCGTCGGGTGCCATGAACGCGCTACACCAGGTCTCTTCATGAACAGGTTGGGCAGGATGCCGACGCAGGCCGGCTCGGTCGTCGGATTAAACACGTTGTACTCATCGTTGATCTGTCGCCACGTATGCGTCGGAAAGACCAACAGCCCGTCGCTGAAGTACTCAATGAACGCGTCAAGGACAGCGTCCGCCCGGCCATCAACCTCTCCGATCGACTTCATTGAGGAGTGTACCAGGACCGTATTGTCCGCTCGCAACCCCATGCCTTTGAGCTGCCTTTTGATATCTTCCCTTGTGTAGGCCATTGCGATCATCCATTTCTGCTGATCAGCTTGACCCGATGGCCACTTCACACGGCCAATAAGTACGACTTACCCCATGACGGAGTAATATCCTTCAGGGGCGTCGCAGTCCGTCGAAAAACCGCACTCCGCCTGGATGGTTGGAGGTGCGGTAATGGGTTGCCGTAACAGTCCTTCTGAAGCGCCTGCGCATCACCTACGACCAAGGGTCCCGCTAAAGGCAACAACGCGTTCATTAGTCCAGTGCGCCGCCACTTAAGCGATGGTGTCACTCGTGGCTCCCGATCCTTGGAACGGAGAGGCCATCACAAATCCTGATAACCAGTTTCTCTGCGATCTCGGAATGACGAGGAACAGTCTGAACCTCGCCCGTCTGTGGGTTGAGCCAAAGCGAGTGCGAGCGCCCCTCGCGCTTGAGTACGCACCCGTATCTCCGCAGATGCCGCAGGAGTGCTCCTCGCTTCACTGCACACTCACTCGCTCTACGATTGCGTCAGTTGGGATTCCTCTCAGCCCCTGTTCCCTTCTGTCTTCTAGGATCAACCGAATAGCGTCCGAAAGGCTGGAGAGCGCTTCGTTCTTCGTCCGCCCCTGGCCATTGGCGCCGGGCATCTCGGGGCAGTATGCGATGAACCATTCTCCGTCCTGCTCGATGACCGCCGTGAACTCGTTGACCACAGAAGCCAACCTCCTTTCCACGTCAGAATGGCTCGTCATCTCTATTCTACCTTCAGATAGCTTAGTCCCGCCGGAGTAAGACTGGCCGAAGAAAGGATTCCTTAGCTTATACTACCGCTTGATCGCAAGTATGATTGTGCCCAGACCGACCAGCGAGATCCCGAACCAGTCTTTCACGCTCGGCCGTTCGCCGAGGAATATCACAGCGAATATGGCAACCAAGACAACACTCAGCTTATCGACCGGAGCGACCTTGGACGCCTCGCCAATCTGGAGTGCTCGGAAGTAGCAAACCCAAGAGGCACATGTCGCAAGTCCGGAGAGGATCAGGAACAGAAGCGTCTTCCGGGGCAGTGTCAGTGGGTTGGTCCATTTGGCTGTCGCCACCACAAACGCGCCAAGCACGAGCACAATCACGAAGGTGCGGACCAGCGTCGCAAGATCCGAATCGACGCCCTGTATGCCGACCTTCGCCAAGACGGACGTAAGTGCTGCGAACACAGCCGATAGGAACGCCCATATCAACCAATCCGGTGTCGATGTCATACTGATCACCTCGCCGGTGTCAGTTTCTCCATCGTAAGGTGATTCCCTGCATGTCCTCAGGCAGTGGCCAACTCTCGGCTAGACAGGCCAAGACTCGGGCGGGATTCTTCTATATCCCTTGACAGTGCTGTCGGTCAAGATGGTGGTCCGGATCTCCTCGAGCGCCTGCCGATCTCCCGGCCACATGAGCCGGGACGCGGCCTCACTGACATCGATCCACTCAAATGCTGTGTGCTCAGGGTTGATCGCAACGGCGGCATCCTCATCTACGATCGCGCAGAACATGGGAGCGATGTTGAGGGAGTCGTTGTCAGGTCTGTAGAAGCTCGTAATTGCACCAAGGCAATAGAGCTCAGCAGGCACTAGGCCGGCTTCCTCACGCATTTCACGCAGCGCTGCCTGCACCGCAGTCTCATCAGGCTCTATCCCGCCTGAAATCACATGCCATGTTCCACCCATGTATCTACCCTCTGACCGCCGGGCCATCAAGAGCTGGTACCCCTCGCCGTGCAATCGGATGACCAGTACTGTGACGAAGTAGACATACTTCATGAAGAACATCAATCCTCCAAAAAGCCGGAACACCGCTGCCTGCGTCTGTCAGGTCTTACTATGGACCTTGTTCAAGCAACTCCCCGCATCTATTCTACATCCGACTAGGGTCGCTCGCCGAGCATCCGGTGACGTCAAGAGCTAGACTATCGAAGCACTCCAAGCAACCATGCCAGATCTTGTGCCACTGTAGTTTTTCGGCTAAGAGGTGCCCCACCGATGGGGATGACTTCCACAGGCTGTCCCTCTTTCGTTGGGTTCATTCGCATTTCTCTCCGACTGGCGACCTTGAGTTCGAGCGGCAGCGCGATGGTCAGCTACCAGTGCGAAAACCTGCCACTACGTCTGCAGAAAACTCCAGTTAGGTGCTGGAATCGCCAAGCGTCTTGGAACCTGGCTCTGCGTATCCTGCTTCCTTCGCCGCATCCGTTATAGACCTCAGCGCTCTCGAGAAGTACTGTGGTGTGAGTGCGCGATGTCCCCAACGATCGGCATTGGCGATTAGCTGTCCGATCTTCCAAATGCTTCGGGCCACCACGAACACCGGAATAGACTCAAGCTCATGGTCGGTGAGTTCACGCACGCATGAATAGCCAGAGAGAAAGGCGCTCCACAACTCAGCATTGAAACCTGCGAAGTCATACCGAAGACCCCACTTGACAACTGCTATGTCGTAGGCTAGCCAGCCTGGGCCGCAGTGCTCGAAGTCGAAGAGAGTTCCATTTCCCTCATCATCGACCGAAAGGTTAGCCCATGCATCGCCATGGCACGCACCCCAAACCAGATCTCTGGCGCCGATTTCGGACTTCACCCAGCAACCGATGCTATCGAACTGGTCCTTCAGGGATCCCACCCACCGACCAATGGCGGCAAGTGGACGATCAATCAGACAGTCCAGATCGTGGTCCGGACTCTCTTCATCGTACACGAAGTCCAAGCTGGCGCAGTGCATGCTGGCCGGGGCATGACCCAGAGCTCTCCAGTTGGAAGGTATCAGTTCGATCTGTGATCCTGGTGCCCATGGGAACAGGGCTAGACTCCGAGACCCTTCAGGAGCAAGCAACGAGACAGCTCTTTTCCCATTGAGTGAGGAGATCGGCCGACACACGCGCACGCCTCTAGAGGCTAAGTGGTCTAGCAATGCGAACTCGTATCTCAGCTGGCGTTCGATGGTCTTGTCCGCAGGTGAGAGCCGCGCAACGAAGTGCCCGGTCTCTGCAGACACTTCGTAGGTATCACTTCCGCCATCTGATATCAGCCGGCAGAGATAGATACTGCCTAAGTCGTAGTTGGCCGCGAGCCACCGTTTGATGCATTCTGAAGAGACCACTGAATGTGTCACCTGGACATCAGATGCCATGTACAACCACCCGCCTTACGCACGTAGCTTTAGTGTACATTGTAGTGGCTCCCGCATCTCTGTGCCAGAGGGATTAGTGCATTGCTCCGATGCCTTATCCGCTCTGAAGCAGGCGATCGGCAAAGGAGTGGCGGAAGGTATGACAACTGGCATACTTGTTAGGTGCGGATCCCAGGACAGCGTCGCGAACAGCTCACAAGACAAGTGATCGATCCGGTGGCTCTCCTTCGTCACCAGTCTTTGGATTCCTCCATTCATCGGCACTAGGCAGTACGCCGGCGGAAGTCGCCAAACCACTTAACTCAACGAACCGCTCCCCGAATCTGGTTGCCTGCTCCCATAGCAAATCCGTCGCGAGGAAGCTCTTGCGTGCAGAGTGCTTAGCCAAACGCATTGGATCGCTGGCTCCCGCCGTAAACCCTGCTTGGACTGCCAAACGAGACTGGAGGACAGCCTCCGGGGCTCCGATCCAGACCGACCGGACACCCTGCATAACCCATAGTGGCCAGGCACTCAGACAGCAAGGCTCAGGCTTCAATCACAGCTGGACCTTCCGAGTCAGGTCTACGGCGAACCACGACTCTGGTCGGCGACCACAACGCCCGATGGGCTCTGAGCGCATCAGTCAGGAGCTCTTCAGGTGAATGAGCAATGCAATACAGGTGATAGTCAAAATGGCTATAGGCATGCAAGTCAGGATGAGATTCTGGGCTGGTGACGGCTCGAGCATTCTCGCCTATGATGTTAGTCTGTATTAGGTGCCTCAAGCAACCGTGCCGGATCCTGTGCCACTGTAGTCTTCCAACTAAGGGGCGCTCCACCCATGTGCATGTCTTGCACTGACTGTCCCTTTCTCCTTGGCTCCATTCAGAGTCTTCCGCACCCAACGATCTAGCTTGAGCAGCAGCCAACCTAAGCGCGGCGAGGTAAGAACGTCCGCTACAGTTGCGTGTTTGCCGCACCTAACCCTTCGTTTCTCTCCTACTCGTACTCAAAACCAATATCAGCGATTTCGGGGTTGTAGGTCTCCAACCACTCAATGAGCAATCCATAGACCTGGAACGCTGCCTGGCACGCAGGAGCCAGGTTCTCGTTTGTGGCGGTGTAGCCCTTCTTCCAGAGCTGATGAACAACTCTGTTTCTTCGTCTATTCAGTTCCGTCAGCTCTCTGACAAATGTGGCACCTGATCGTCTCTCCTGCCTAAGGAACCGATCATACGCCTTGATGAGGTCATCGAAGCTCTCTCTACTGCTCTTACTCAGAAAGGCTCGCAATAACGCCTCAATCAATGAGTGTACCAGCAGGAAGCACGACACATAGTCTCCACGCTGATAAGCCGCTTGAGCTGCTGCCTCATTGTCATCTACAATCTTTCGATTGAGGACACGCTCTTCAGGTGTCATAGCCATTCGCCTCTTCCAGGATGATTTGACGCATCTCCCGCTGTGTCAAGCAACCTCGTGCATCACCGACCCCGGCATTCGCTTCCAACGGAACCACTCACGGACCCACCAGCCCCGCGCATAAGCTTGTTAAGCCCCTCTTCCACAGACCTCGATGCTATGCCCTCGACTTCATGGAGCAGGCTGTTCGTCATCTCGACAATCGCCTTGGCCTCGGACAGATCAGGCTCCACGTCAGCATGAGCATATCTGTTCCTGAGTACTACATAGAAGCCACTGAAGAGGTTTCTGTAACCTTTCCTTTTCGGTTCATCAAGGTGTATGGCAAGCTTCCCCTTCCCGCCAGAACCGGCGTTGACCAACTGTTCACCATCAATATCATCAAGAACACCAAATGCCTGGCGAAGCCGTTCGGTCAGTACAACGAATGCTTTCCGAACCGCAGAGTCATAGTGTCTGCCCCGAACTAACGGCATCACAGAATTCCTTAGTTTCTCGTCGAGATGACTATCAGAAGAGTCCCTTTGAACTAGAGCGTGCGACCCCGTGGGGAGGTCGGAAAAGACCATATCTTTGATATCGGAGAAGCACGCGTACTTCTCACCAAGGGTTATGTAATACTCCGAGAAGCACAGGTGCCTAGCTAGACTCCCACAGTCCCCCAACCCAAACCCGATACGTTGAGAAAACGCTCTGCAGGGGTGTCCAGTTCCTGACAACTGCGCTGCAACTCGGCAATCTGGGCATCCTCAAAAGCGTAGTAGACTTCAACTGCCTTGTCATAGACCTCCTGATAGTCCTCCACGGCGGCCTGCAAGGAATACACGCCTTGAACCTCTCCCTGTGAGTCCAACGACTTCACACACTAGCGGCTCCCATCGATTACGATCGAACCGTTTGTCCTTTCCAGTCAACCTGATATGCTTGTAATTCTGCCGATCACCTATCGCCTCCGCACACGCGATACCAATTGATTCGCCATGGGCGGTCTTCTTCGATCTGAATCAGTAGATCGTTTAGGGCGGTGCGTCCGCGCATATCGAACTCATGAGCCAACCAATTCGCGTAACCATAGAACAGGTTTCGGTTCCGAACTCCCGCGTATTGAGCAACCCTTCGAAGTCGGTGTTCAAGTGTGAGGGAATCCGGTACCTTGCCAAGACCTGATTCCCACGTCTTCAGTTGTTCAAGACGCCGTCTCAACTCGGCGGATAGGCCTCTGCGAAAAGCCTCCCTCTGCAATAGCCTTCGCATCTCAGCGCAGCGGCCCGGGAGTCCAGTCACCGTTTCGAGCTGCGAGGAATCCCATGACTCTATCTTGGCAAGCCACGTAGCGGGCCCATAGCACTTCGTACAGTAGCCCCTCCCTCGGTGCCGACGTCTCCGGGTGCCACAGTTTACGCAGGCGTCAAACCTACGCGACCACATTCCACGGATCACCTCCATGCCGGTCCAGTGATCTGGAGCTACAGCGACCGGCGGCGCTATTCGACTTCGAACGCTTGGAATACGGTGGCACCGGTCGCATGCTTGTGAGTTGTCACAGCCGAGTGCTGCCGTCTACGCTAGCCTCCGTTGTTGGCTGCCGGAGGGCCCATGGTACTCATCTGGCAACTCAATCCCGAAGCGCCCGCAGAGTGCGACGACGTCGAGGAAACCCTTTTCTCAGGCTTGTGGTCTGTACGAGATCAAACGAGCTATTCTGGCCAGATTCGTCGCGCTGGCTCATCTTCAGTTATTCCTTCTCGAGTCGGCGCCGCCGGCTCGAGAGTGGTTGCCATTTCCGAAGTCCATAGACTTCGTCGCTATCATCGTCAAAGCCGAAGACATGGACATCAACCTCAGGTCGGGCCGCATCGCCCATACTGAGTTCCATGGCCGAGTATCGTCACGCGAGACCTGCTGGTAGTCCCTTTCAATCGGAGTGGACCGCCAACCTCGCTCCGCGTGCTACCTCTAGGTCGACACGCTCATAGGCTTAACAACCCAGCAACGCATCTGCAGCCCAGCCACCACTGATCTAGACCTTGATGCTCTCTCTTAAGCAGGTTGTACTGTCGGAAAGCAGCTTCGGCAGGTGTGCATGACCCACTCGGCGCACTCAGCCAGGTACGACGCCCGCTGAATGTGCTCGCTAGATAGCCTGCCTCCTGCCTATCTGAATGCAGCCTCGGTAACCGGGTACCACCTGTCCCACAGAGCCATCAACGGTGCAGCAACCTTGATCACTTCGGCTAGGCGGCCAAGCAGGACCCTAGCAACATGAGGCTTTCGTTCATCTCTCGGCGCAGTTGCCTGGTACGATATCATGGAGAAAAGCTCCAACGCCTCCTGCTTCGAGTCTGCTGATAGCTCCGCCGAAGTGAGGATCGCTGATGTTAGCTCCTCAACTGCCTGGGCAAGCTCAGGCATGCCGCTCTCACGTAAGCAAGTGATGCTTACATCAAGTGACTGAATTGTACCGGTGTTTATCGATCCGACAGTACTTCCCTCGATCCTTATGTTGTAGAGCGTTGCACCTCCAGCTGAAACACTGGGCTGCGAGGGCGATACCTCGCACCCGTCGGTGCGAGACGCAAAATGGCATCCATCTGATCTAGTAGGAAATTCGCTTCCCGCTCGAGCATATCGTTTTGTACGACGATCGTCTGGACCAGCTTACCATAGCAATCCAGACACAGCGGAACTCGTGAGTCACTAACGACAACAATAGCTGGTCGCCCACATTGCTGGCACCTGATGCCTCAACACCCCCAGTGCGTGTACTCGGCTAACATCTCCCGCATCGGCGATGTCGCTTTTCGGCCCTCGGCGCGGCACTCTAGCTTCTACGGCGTCTGCTGTTCTCGCGTATAGACAGAGCATTCGCTCATTGCAGGCACGACCCAGAATGCGTCATCGGAACTCGACGAGACGCTTGGCGTCCTTACGCATCAGCGGCCTCGCCACAGACTTCTCCCGACCCATCTTGCATGACTTGTCCGATCGATGCGCTCGTTAGGCCCGCTACGTCCTAGTACGATTCAAAGTGACTCAGACTCAAGCATTCTGTCGATGTCCTTGATCTGGCTGCGTAGCATGTCCACACCGGTCAGTTTAGTCTTGGGATTCCCGACATCCTTCCTTATCTCAAGCAAGAAGTCACCCCAAAGGCGCACAAGCTCGACGGGATCGAGTGAGCCTCCCAACTCTGGATCGTTCGAGTATATGTATTGCATCATCCTGTTGAACGACCTAACAACAGCGTCACTGCCAATAAGGTTGAACTGGAAAGCCGTTCGCTTGTACTCTACGGAAAGCACCTGCTGCAACGCCTTCTGGTTCTCCTTCGGGTTCTTGATTCCAGCGAAGATTCGCACGAAGGGTTCCAGGATCTCAGTGTAGACCCTTCGACGGTCGTCGTTAAGGCGCTCTTGTGCGCGCCGAATCGCGTCGAGTCGAGACTGGAAATACCAGACTACGAAACCCGCCAGGGCTCCGACAAGCGGTGTTACCAGGAAATCATCCCACGGCATACCTGCATCCCCACCCTTCGATCGGTCATTGCATGCCTCGCGAGGTCGCGCTTCACCGGCGCCGCCACTCGGCCACCAACCGGGGTACTCAGGCTACTGGCGATGTCTACTCGAGACGCGTGTCAGTCTGATCATCCCTCGGCTGCTTCCGTACTGAGCCACACCTCGTTCCAACATATTGAAATCCGCTTCGAATCCATAACGACGCGGAACACAAGTCGGCGCCACCGCTCTCTATAGCGTCGTTGGAAGCTCTGGTCCTTCTCTGACAGCCAGGCGTCCATATGGTCCAGCACTTCGCCAAGCTCAATCCGTCCCTTCTCAGAGAGCACCCCAACGATCTCGTCCTCTATCTCTCCTCGGACGGCCTTTAGCTGGATTCGGAACGTTATGCCGTTCCAAAACTCTCTCCAAAACCAATCCCTTACGCGTCCAGTAGCAGCGAGCCTCCCTAAGTCCTCGATCAGTTCCTCAGATGTGGGCGCTAAATCTTCGATGAGCTTCCTGGAGGTATCATGACTTAACAGGTCGACAACCACCTCGCTAGCACGCTGCAGATCGCCAGCTGCAACACTAGCTCGGATGTCCTCTGCTCCACAATAGATACCGCGGATTCGCGCCGCGTAATCACTCGGCATAAGGTGACCCAAATCCGAAAGGTGCTCAAACCAGTTTGGAATCCAATCTATACGACAGCGAGGCGACTGGATGAACCTCAGTTTCTTTCCCGGATCCCCGAAGTCCTGTCGCAGACTATGCTCAAGAAGACGTACCTTAAGCAACAGGTGCTGGATATCACTCTTGAGCAACCTGGCACTCCGGCGTAGTTGTTGCGCTTCCCTCCGTCGATCCAGGAGGAGTTGTGCAGCATATCCCGTTGAACTCGCCAAGAATGCCCCTAGTATCACTCCAAAGAGCTCTCGGTTACTCTGAATCCATCCTCGGATACCGGTCAGTACTGACTGGGTCACATCAAGTCGTAAGATCCATAGAACGATCGCTACGCATGAGCCCAACGCCAGCAGCTTGACCAACAGATAGGCCAGCCTAAGTGCGGCGAGCTCCAAGAACCAACCGAGTCGTATCATAGCGACACCTCAGCATCTTGAGAGTTCTGCATAGTCATCGATCCTGCGCACCTCGGTTTACACATTGTTTGTGAGTCATCAGGATCCGAATAACACGGCTACGCTGAGTGCATGCCGACAACTCAATGCTATCCTTAGCACAGTACCACGCATCGTCACTGCTAGGAGTGATTTGTGCTAAGTCTACGCTGAAACCACAGGCACCAATCAGCGCGACTCGATGGCGGAGAGATCGCGTAGCGCACCGACACGTCTGCAAGTCAGAGGTCGGCGCCACAACTCATTGCTTCGGCCGTTCTTGCACCCGGCGTTTCACGCGCCCCGTCGACTACACTTCGCTCGCCTGCACAACCGTTGTGATCTCAGATGCTATCCGTCGCACTGGTGACTCGCCCAGCGCCTCTATTGAGCCCATGGGCAGATCGTGCCGGTTCTGGCTTGCCTATGGCCAGGCTGGTTCTGTACTGTCCTGGTATCATTCCCGTCCCGAAGAAAATGAGCAGGAGAGGAGTAGCGGAAGAGGTCGCACCTCGCATACTCATTGACTCCGGACATCAGGATGCCATCTCCGACAGCTCGCTTAATAAGTGATAGAGCTACGCAATATCTCCCTTCGCCTGTTGAACACATAGGTACAAGCTGAAGCGGCTCTGACATCTCTATGACAAAGCAGGTTCTGTACTGTCCTGATGGGACTTCCGCTCCGAAGATGACAAGTGGCGACGGAGTGGCGAAACGTCGTGCGGGTACTAGGATGCTATTCGATTCTCGACCTCAGGACAGCGTCCCAGATAGCTCATTGAACGAGTAACGGATCAGATAAAGTTTTCCTTCGTCACCAGTCCTTGGATTCCTCCATCCTTTGGTTCATGGTAAGATCAACTACCTCAACGACTCGGTGGCAGCGTCAGGCATGTCCTGACGAGGATGTCGCGGACCCTCACTCGGCAGTACCCGTCAGCATCTTCTCGCTCGTGTGGCCCGCCGACGGCGAAGGTAGCTACGCCAGTGCTCTATTCGCTCCTTCTCCCGATCGGCCTAGCGATCGCCATCGTGCCGTCCCAGCTTAGGCAAGAAGAACCCCGTCCGAGAAACATAGCGACTCCACACATCAGGATAAGCTGCTGCAAGTGCACGTTCCTCTGCTCTCGCTCGCTGAATCGCTGCAGGAGTGAAGAGTACAACAGCCAATGCGAGACCCATTGCACTCCTCGTAACAAATGCAGCGCCACATAGCGCGGTGAGGGTCCCGACGTATGTTGGATGCCTAAGGTACTGATAGGGTCCTGTGGTGACTATCCTATCAAGACGTGGTGCCACCAGACCGCCGATTGCGTCCTTGAGATGAACCGCCGCCCAAAGAAACAGCGCCATTCCAAGATATAGAACGATCAGCCCGACCAAACGAGATGCATACCTCGGAAAGGGTAGCTGATCACGGAAGAACAGGCTGGCGGCCAAGCTTGCTGCCGCCGCAGTCGTTGTTGCGGCGGCCCAAGCCTCGCCTTTCACACGATTGCTCACTCATTCATCCCTTCCCGCACAGGAGGTCATACCGGAAACACATCTCCTGCTAGACTGCCATCCGACCAACTTGCTGCAGATGCGGCCTTCTGTGAGGCAGTTGTCTCGCTTCCTAGCCCCGTTTCGTTGCGAGCAGCGAGAAGGTCAGAGGGATCTTGTCCTTGAACTCCCTGAAGAACCACCATCCGTCCTCGTCCATCTCCATATCAGGGTGCGCTTTGTAGAAGAGTCGGCTGTGCTCGTTCAGAAGCTCGATCGTAAGCCCCGACTTGATCAGGGCATTCACGATGTCTGACAGAGACCATGTCCACTCGTAGGTCTTGTTCTTCGGTATATACGAGCTGTCTGAGTAGTCGGGGTGGTCATCGTCCCAATGAGTCGGCTCGTGCTGGTGGAAATACGGGTATTTGACCCGCAAGCCGCTTGCTGTGTCGTCGAACATGTTGAGGATGGGGTGGGACTCCAGCAGGTAGAAGACGCCTCCTGGCCTGAGCAGATAGGACACCGTGTCGGCCCACACGCGGATGTCTCTAATCCAGCACAGCACGCCCTTTGAGGTGTAGACGATATCGTACTTCTCAGATGTGACGCTCTTGAGATCGAGCACATTTGCCTGGTAGAACTCAGCCTTGAACATGCGACCAGTGCTGGACTGCACTCTGGCTGCGAGGTCCTTAGCAATCCTGATGGATTGACCAGAGAAGTCCACGCCAGTCACATTGGCTCCGTCCAGCGCCAGCGAAATGGTATCGGTTCCGATGTGGCACTGAAGATGGATGAGATCCTTTCCTGAGACGGAATAGAACTCCCGCTTCTGGATGGAATCGATCCGGGAAACACCGTTGAGCAGACCTTCGATCCCGTAGCTCTTGAGATGAACTGGGGCGACTTCGTCCCAGTGGGCTTGGTTCGTTGCTTCGGCATGTGAGTCAGTCATTGGAACAACCTACCTCCTGTTCTACTAATCGGTGTTCTACGGCTGACCTCTACAATCCTCCAGGATCCTCCAGTGTTGCGACACGCGAGCTAGCCAGCGCTGCAGTATCCGGCCCGACAAGTCTCCCACAAAGCAAGCTGCCTATCGGGTAGACTGCGCTCCTGACAATCCGCAAGCAACGCGAAACGCCCACCGAGTGAACAGGCCACCCAGCGAGCGTGCCACCGATGATCAGGCCACGACGAGCGAGCTACCCTGTGGAACCCTGAGATTACGAAGGCAGGGCTCTGCTAAACGTAACTAGATGCCTAGATGTATCTAAACAACGGAGGGAACAGGATCGCAACGATAGCAGCCCATCCCGCATAGACCGGCAGGTACTCAGTCTGCCAGCGTTCGAGCAGTGAGAACGAGCAGCGCCCTCGCAGGAATCTCACGTAGAGCACGGTGGACCACGCAAGATTGACGAGCAGGATGATGTTCTCGCCCAGCGCGGCCACTCGGTTGGGGCTGAGCCCGAACTCGGAGATGCGTACAGCAATGGCCCACAGCGCAACTGCGTCCGCCAGCAGCGCACTGACCAGCAACACGACCTGGAGCACGTCGAAGAAGCCGGGAGGCGACTGAGGGTCACGGGCGGACACCGAGTAAAGCAGTAGGCCGAGAACTACGACAAGGAGCAGGTCGAATGCGATAAGAGCGTTTCGCTCGATGTCGATTCCACGCCCAGTCACGACCAGGGTAACTAGAAACGCTATCAGAACGACGGCGAACAGAGGCGTGAAGAGCCGTGTCAGCACGGGAGCCATGTTCTCGATCACGCTCTGCTTGACCTCAACCAGCCACGAGGCGATTAGCACCGCCCCGGCCGCACCGCATGGAAGCACCCACGACTCGAAGATGGGCTCAACGTCGACGCCGATGGCGTTGAATATGGGTCCCATGATACCGGTCAGGACTCCCCCGCCGAGAGCGATCAGCGTGTAGTAGATGAAGACCTCCCCTGAAAACCTGATGAGGTCCATCCGCCCGGCCACTTCGCTCCATCGTCTGCCCGCGTACGCCATGCCAACTACCAGCCAAAGCGCAATCGGCAAGTGCAGCGCCGTCAGTCGCTCAGTATGGCCGTGCTGAGTAAATGGATAGACATTGGCAAACACTGCTGCCACGACAAACGCCACTGCCAGCCATCGGACAGTGCGAGCATCGAGCTGCCTTTTCCAGACGAAATAGCCGGTCAGGAGAGGCAAGACGGAGAAGCTCAGGTTGCGAGCATAGAAGCCTGTATCTTGGTCTAGCTGAATCCCAAAGAGCGCCGGTACCTTGATGAGGATCGCCGCGGCCGCCGCAAGGCAAAGGACGACAAAAACATCCGTCCATGTTCGGACTCTTGATTCCTCTGAATCAGTCGAGACCAAGACGAGCTGCTTCCAGAGGCGTTCCGAATGCTCGCGCGCGAACTCCCTGGAGAGAGCGTCGAGATTGCCCATGCGTTTCACAGCCACCAGGAACGCTTCCTCTGTGGTGAGTCCCGAGTCGACCAGGTCGGCTATCAGCTCGCGCAGATGATCTTCCAACTCCGCGACATCGACGGAGTGGATCGCCTGCCGGCGGCGAAGGTAGTTGCGCCATTGCTCAATCTGCTCCTCAAGAGAGGGGTCGTTATCTAGACTTGGCATCGTTTAGCCTCCATTCGAGAATGCTCCCGCAGGCTCCGGGTGTCCGGCTGGGATTGAAGCTTGGAGCGCCGACCAGAGGTTCCGCATCGTTTCCTCAACGGTTTCCCATTGCTTACGTTGTTCGGCGAGTTGGGTCCTGCCGCTGGGTGTGATCCGGTAGTACTTGCGACGGCGACCGCTTTCGGCAGTCTCCCACCGCGACTCTATGTGGCCGAGCCTCTCGAGTCGGTGAAGAACCGGGTAGAGCATTCCGTCTGTCCACTCCATGCGCCCGCCGGACAGCTCCCGCACGCGCTTTATTATGGCGTAGCCGTAGCTGTCTCCTTCGGCCAGGATGGCCAGGACGATCGGTGTGGAAGAAGCGGCTATCAGGTCCTTGTTGATCTGTATGTTAGCCTCCATGACATCAAGCACCTCACAGCGCCAGTGAACGCAGACTCGAGAATACCTAGCACTACTATACATTGCAGTTCTAGGTATGTCAAGAGTAATCTTCTCAAGATGCAGTTGCCGGGGAGTGCTGAAAGCCGCGTGCCCCCACACACCCATGCCTGTTCAGACTGAACTCAGTCTCTCGCGAGTTGGGATTCAGTCTCTCGATGTTGTTTCAGGCGGTCCTGACATACTGCGCAGTTCACCGTGCAGGGTAGTCCGGGCATGTTATCGCGTTCATCTTGCGCCGTATCTCCTCAGCACGTAGTCAAGGAAGAAGCGCATTGGCAGGGTTGTCTCCTGTTTAGTACCGGGCTTCTTCCTGAAGGCGGCGACCAGTTCGTGGCGGGGAGATACGATTATGAACTGTCCATGTGATCCGAGAGCGAAAAACAAGTCGGTGTGCCCATTGATGCTTCGAGGCGACACCCACCAATGCAGACCGTAGTGGCCGAACCAGTTCGGGATGCCCCCAGAATGAACCCTGGTCGACTCCTCAACCCACGTGGCCGGGGCAACCTGCTTGCCGGCGATCACACCGCCGCAGCAGTACAGGTATCCGAGCATCGCCATGTCGATGCTCCGCACATGCAGCCCGGTTCCGCCAAGGTTGACGCCATTGTTCTCCTTCCACTTAGCTTTCTCCACTCCAAGGAACGGGAACAACCAGGTCTGCGCAAACGCCAGGGCGCTCTGCCCCGTAGCACGGGTGAGAATCGCCGAGAGCAGATGCGAGCCTCCGTCACAGTAGTTGAACTGCACGCCGGGAGGATGAGAGAGGGGTTGCTGCAGGACAAACCTCACCCAATCCGGGGACTTGACCATCTTGTTGTGCATGACCTGTGCGCGGTCAATACTCGGCCAGCTGATCCCCGAGGTCATGCTGAGCAGATGACGGATCGTGATCTCCTTCCAGCGGCCATAAAGGTTTACCTCATCAAGCTCAGAGAAGTACTGCTCGATCGTCGTGTCGAGGGGTCCGACCAACCCGCGTTCGATCGCGATGCCGATCAGAGCGGACAAGAAGCTCTTGGTGCATGAGAAGATATAGTTCACGCGGTCTCGTCCCTCTAGGTGCCAATCGCCCACCAGCGTGTGCTTGTGGATGACTACGGCATCGAGCAGACCTCTGGGTGCGGACTCCGCCAAGACCTCGGCGAATAGCCGCTGCTCATCGGTATCTGAGAAAAGCACGGCGACTTCCCCTCTCGAAACGCCATATGCGGAACCTAGCGCCTAACGCTAGCCGGCCACGAAATCAGCCCAGCCCTTCTCGATATCACGCGAGGGAACGCCAAAGCACTCCTCCACAGCTGTTCGTACAGCAAACTCACCTCTCCCTGATCTCGCGCCGTTGTGTGCGAGCCTCTTGCGGTTCTCGACTCTCGTGGCTGCTAGCGTAGTCGCCGATCAGGCACTGGTCACTCTGTAGTGAAGCCAGAGGTACCCTCCCTCCTGAACCCGTGCAGACACGAGCTGCAGTGTCGTCGGAAGCTGATCGCGCAGCAGATCGTCACAATCGGCAAGACTGGGCGTGCGGCGGCCACCAATCAGCAACGGCCAGAGAATCAAGTGGATCTCATCGATCAACCCCACCCTGAGCATGGCTCCGTTGAGGGCTCCTCCACCCCACAGACGTATAGCCTGAACCCCCAGCTTCCCGCGCAGTTTACCCAGGGCCCCATCCAGATCGACATGCTCCTCTCCTCCGATGAGATACGGGATGCGTTCCTGTCGAAGGAAGGAGAGGTATTCCGCAGGTACAGAGTGGGACACCAAGTGCAGCATGTGTCCTCCGGGGTTCTCAGTCGCTTTGCAACCGCTTCGGCCTCGCCCGCGACCATCCACCAAGATGTACCAATGCCGAGTCGCCGCGACAACATCTTCCGGAAGGAAATCCTCGTAGAGGACTGAGGCATCTCCCGAGAAAACTGGTAGTTCTCGCAGCGGTGCATCCTCCGCTATGGCCGTCCTGCTGCCCATCATCGTTCCTTGCGGATGCCACTCGGCATCGATCGCTGCGGTCACCTTCTCCCAGATCGGGCCTGCGCTGACTAGTAACTCATCGGCCGGATGCTTGTCAAACATGGTCAATCCCGGACCAAAGGCAATCCGCCCGTCGATAGATGCTGACATCTGCATGATGACGTAGGGGCGCTTGTCTTTGTTCATTGGGTCTCCTCCTCTGACCAAACGGCGATGCTCAGCCTCCAACCCTGTGTTCAACAGCGGTGTGTGCTTCGCCTGCCTCCTCATCCGCCTCCTTCGCCTCCTCTAGCGCAGCTAACCGCAGTTACCGTCCGATCCGCTCACCAGTGAGCTCAAATCCATGACTGCTGAGCGGACTGAACCTCCGCAGTGACACGTTGACGGAGAACTCGACGGTTGCCTTAGTCAAGCCCTCGAACGATACCCGGTATGTGGTTACGTATGGGGTTTCGAGATAGATCGACACCAGCTCAAGCTGCGCCTCGCCGCAACACCTCGCGTAACGAACTACTGGCTGCGTGTGCAGGGAGACGTCCTTGACAAACACGTCGCTCGAGTGAACCGGTCGCACAAGTCCAAACTCAGCGGCCTTGCTTGAGCCATCCTGATACATGATCTCAAGCAGCACATTGTCGTCTGACCGACCAAGGACAACTCGCTGTATGCCTTCGAGTTCTCATCGAATCTGATATCAGCTCGGTCAAACGACGTGTTCCAGTTGACAGCGGCCGACTCGTCAGGTGTGAGAAGCTCCAGAACGTCTCGCTCATCGTCCTGCCTATCATGGTTCTGACTATCAGTCTTCAGCCGATCAAGGTTCAGCTCGTCACACTGGCTCGATAGCTCTGATCCCTGCAATGAGGTGCGGCCCAACAAGCAGCGGTATATCAGGGGAGTGATCTGTCGGAAGTTCGACTTCGCCGACGTCACAGCAACTACCACACGCTCTGCTGGCGCGACGAAGCACAACTGCCCGAACCGAGCCACTCCCTCAGTCGGGACGCTCAGGCCCATACCTCCGGCTGCTATTCCCAGGGGTGAGGTCTCCCATTGCACGTTGGTGATGCCAAGCGGCTCGAACAGTCTGGGCATAAGGAAATCCACGAGGCCCTTCCCTGTCGTCCGCTCCACAATGGCTGCCAGTACGTGAGAGACGTGCTTGCTGTAACAGTAGTGGGTTCCCGGCCGGTGCGTCGGCGGGATCGCCAGGAACGCCCTTACCCAGTCGGCTTGAGGGTGAATGACGTGGAAGTTGTGGTCATGATGTCCGGCATTCATCGTCAGCAGATGCCGAAATCGCATCTCATACTGGTAGGGTGAGACGTCGCCTGTCAACTTGTCCGGGAAGAAGGACACGACGCGGTCCTCCAGGTCGAAGAACCCACGATCGCAGGCAATACCTACGGCCGCCGACAGAAACAGATTCGAGAGCGAGAACAGCAACTGCGGATGCCGCCTCTTGTACGGTCTGCGCTATACCTCAATGACTTTGCGTCCATCGTGCACTATGATGAGGCTGTTCACCCTCAGATCTTGAGCTTCGATCTGATCGCAAAACTCAGTGACGCCGCCAAGGGGAAAGCCGCAGTCATTGGACAGGCCCGATGCCATAGATCAATCCTCCGTGCAACAGGCCTCGCTGATGACTTTTCCCCGCATCAGACTCTCGCGGTTGGACAGGGCAACTAGCCCGACTACAGCCCACATCACGGCAGTCAAAACAAGGTAGTAAACCACAAGGGGCGTCCCCGTCGCGGCCGGCATCAGTATCCAGGGCGCGCTCGCTGTAAGACTGGCGTGCATAAGCATGGATATGAACAGGCTGCCGGTGCGGTCATAGACCCACACCATGAGAATCAGGTAGGCTGGCAGCACTCCGGCGTAGAAGAACATCGGAGGTATGAAGTCAGGCAGCGAGACGGCTCCGGAGGCGTCGCCGGTCGCCCAGTAGGTAGGAAGCAGGTGCCACAGACCATGCAGGAAACCCACGATAAGGCCGGTACATAGGACGCCGTAAGACTGCCTGAGCCTGGGAACGGCGAAGCCCGTCCAGCCCAGCTCCTCGAGGAAGCCGCCAAATATGAGCCCGACCGCTATCCCCTGCACTATGACGCCTATCTTGTCCTCTGCTGCGGCGACGACAGGCAGGAAATCCCTAGAGACCAGGGAGAACAGGAGGGTCAAGATCCCCACCAGTAGCGGAGCGATCAGGAGAGCACCGGCATACCAGCGGATGCCCACCTGCCATTTGCGCAAACGCGCACCGAGGCCGCGAAATCCTGCACGGCCGGAGACGAGCTGGGTCATCAGGAGGCTTGCTATGACCGGACCGAGAAAATAAGGTGCGAACACGATAGGCCACGCCTTTTCAGCTTGATCGGGAGTGGCCGGCATCCCGTACGGAGTGCTCAGTATGAGTACTCCGCCCCACGAGATGACGAACGTTATGACGAAGTACATGAGTGCTGGATAGCGCATGATGAATGGCTTAGTGCTCATTGCGAAGTCCCTCCTTTCGGGTAACTCTTTCTAGGTCGATAATCAGCATCCCTTCGACACCCAGTGGAAGTGCAGCCAAAACCTCACCGTCGGCGGACACTGCAAAGGCTCCGCCAAAGCACGGGGAGTCCTCGAGACGCGGATCCCCGATGTAGTTGACCATGAGAGCTGGTGCGCCTGCCAGCACTACCCGACTCACGTAGTCCGGCAGCTCTTCCGTGTCCCAGCGGGCCTGATCCGCACGTCCACCAGGGAAACAGCGAGCGAATGGGAACAGCAGCAGATCAGGGTGTAGGGCCCGGAAGCGAGCGACTATCTCGTCGTCGAAGAGGTCGCCACATATGAGGAAACCCACGGCGCCGAATGGCGTATGAGCAGCATCAATGGATGTCCCCTGCCTATAGATCGTTGGGTCTGCCATTCTACCGTGCCACTGCGGCTGGTTCCTTCTATACCTCAGAGCTATTGATCCATCGGACGCAATCAAGACGGCGGAGTCGTACAGACAGTCGCTATCGCGTTCAAGGAGTCCTAGCCCGATCCATAGGTTGTGCTGACGAGCTGATGCGGCCAGCCTTTCAGTCCCCGGTCCCGGGATGGGCTGACCCAGCGGGAGGTCGTGTGCTGGGTCATCGTTGTTGATCAGGCCAGTGAGCACAGCCTCGGGCAGCAGGACGAGACTGCTCCCTCTGCCCGCGGCGTCGGCCATCATCTGCTCGATGCGGTCAAGATTCGCGTCCAAATCGGAGGATATGCGAGGTACAAGCATTGCTGCCTTCAAGGGCGTCCCTCCACTATCAACCCCGCATAGCTGCCTCCAAGCCCCCTGCCCGCTTGCCGCGGCCTGTCGGCTAGCTCGGCCCGACCGCCGGCGAGCCGAAGCCTACTCCCAATCCCGCAGCCGCGACCAGCTCACAGCAGGCGATCTAGGATCGGCACCGTCCAACACTCCAACCCAGATCACGCCGGGCTCGGCAGATCGGTTGCGCATATAGTGCTCAAGCAGCAGACGCGTTGTCGGAACCAGCTCGCGATTAAACAACTCCGCCTCGGGAACCCAGTGAAGCTCTCCCTCGCTCGTTGGACGAACACGCCGAGTACGGCTCACTCCGAAATACACGTACTGCTGCCGTATCTCTGTCCCTCGCTGCCTAAGGAAGATGTAGCGCAGGTGTAACTCGGTGAGGTCTTCGCTCGTTATGCCTGTCTCCTCTGCGATCTCGCGCAGGCACACCGAGCCTGGAGTAGATATCTCGTGAGGTTCGATGTGACCACCCACCCCAGTCCAAAGACCGGGATGAAGAGCCCTGCTCGCAGACCGACGCATCAGCAGTGCGTCTGACCCATTCCACAGAAATGCCGCAGCCATTAGGCGCGCTGTATGCATGGTCGCCTCCTCAGACAGCGGTGGGGATTCTGCTCCAACCCCAGCGCTCGCCCCGTCGTTCTAGCGGTTGCGCTTTCGCCCCTAAGGGTTGGTCCTCAGGCCCTAACGGTTACTGAGTCCTCTCTGCCACGATGCCAATCCATGAGGAATCTTCCTGATAGGGACTACCCAGAAGATCGCTGTAGAGTCCGAGCACGCGGAACCCGCCTGACTCAAGCTCCGTGCGTATTGACTCTGCAGTGAAATCCTGATACCAATTGCGGAACACTCGAACGTTGTTGTCCTGGTCAATAACGATGTACTGGTCGCAGCCAACCATCTCGTCAGGGTAGCAAAACCCTAGCTCAAGGACTATGTGAGGTTTGTCGCTCCAGAACCCGGATTCTGCAGCGAACCACGCCCTCAGTCCGCTGTTCTTCTGGCACTCCTTCGTCGTCACGTCCAGAACGAACCGGCCGCCTTTCACAAGCGAATCCCGCACTGCCGTAAGCAGGCGCCTCCGGTCAGCCGGCGAAAGAACGCAGTAATCGCCATAGATCAACAGCGCCGCGTCAAAGCGGTTCTTGTCGGCGAGCTCCAGGTAGTTCTGCAATCGGTAGTCGATCTGCAATCCTTCTTCAGAGGCTTGCTTTCTCGCATACGCCAATGAGGTCTCCGAGAAGTCGACGCCGGTCACGTTCATTCCCGCCCTAGCCAGCCTCTGGCAGTAGAGGCCAGGACCGCAACCCAGGTCGAGAATCGCCATCCCTGGCTTCAGCTGAAGCGTGTCGATTATCCAAGCTACGGAGCGGCCAACCGTTTCAGGACGTCGGCTGGCCGCGTCTGTGTTCGGGTCCAGGTGAGCAGCGAGCAGTTGACGCGAGACATACTCATCTCGCCAGATAGGCTGCCCGATCGGCTCAAATGGGGCAGGTCTCTCCATCAGTCTCAGTATCGCTCGGATGTCGATCACGTCGCCACTCCTTCAGTTGATACGCGCCCTCCTTGCTGATGGATCGCCTGCCGAAGGTGTTCCATGGCCTGCTTGTCGAGAGCCTGTGCCTGTCCGATGATGGCCGCTATCTTTCGACGAGCATCTCCATCGCGGAACAGCCTCCAATCGCTGTTCCACAGGCCGCCCAACACGGCCCAAACATCCCACATCAAGTCGTGGATTCTCCAATACAGCTTGGCGGCTTGCGTCAGATGCTCGCTCATCTCGGGCTCGTTGCCGGCTATGTGAAGCAGGAAGTAGTGCGCCCAAGCCCTGCATTCAGCCAAATGGCCGACCTGCATATGGTGTGCCGTGTGATACCGTTGCAGGGTGGCATCGTCTGCATCGATGAAATCGTCATCTTGCAGCAACTGACGCTGCCAGGCCTCGTACGCCTTCTGTCCGGCCTGCCTGCCCATCACTTCCGTCTGTTCAGCGACAGTGAGGGCCCATGACAGTATTCGACGGGCGGGCACAGCTTTGTAATCAGCGACCTTCTGACCGATCAGCACGAGGATCCAAGTGTCGCCAAACCAGTTCCCTTTTCGGAAGTAGCCCCCTTCGACCGTTTCAACCCCTTGATTCCACGCCGGATCGTCTTGGAAGCAGTTCCACCCTATCAGCGCCTCTCCGTGATTCCCGTAGCCGGTGATGAGGCAGCACATTGGCGGACCTATAACACCGAAGGCCAGCACTGGTACTCCTCGAGTGATAGAATCCATGATCTTCTGCCGCCAGATGGCCTCATCCGCTTCATCGCCTGTCTTGCTGACCAGTTCATACTCATACCCGGCAGCCTCAAACGCTTTGGCAATGACAATATGCGGATCGGCAATGAACATGTGGTCCACATTGCTGCTCTTCCAGCCTCCTTCCCAGAGGAGGCCGAAGGCCATGCCCGATGCGCCCAGCAGGTGCACGTTCGCGTAGTTCAGCCGCCATTCACGGTTGTGCTCGTATATTGGTACCCAGGGGTAGTCTTCACCCAAGTAGCGCAGTGCCGATGCCAGACAGCTCGGGAAGGGGATTGTTTCGGGACACCTGTCAGGTTCGAGATGGAACCCCACTTTCATCACGCCGGGCAGCACTCTGTCTTTGGGGAATGATTGATTCGAGGTCATCACAACATCAACTCTCCTCTGTTGGCTGCGGCGATGAGGACTGGTTGTCTTGTGCTGCAGGCGAAAACGCCCCGGCGTGATATGGAATTCCCGCCGGAAGGCCCTTGTGAATGCCTCCTGCGATGAAAACCCACTATTGAGAGCGATGTCAATCAGTCGCTGTTCCGAAAGAGCCACGTCCCAGCAAGCTAGAGCCAGCCGGCGTTTTCGAATGTACTCCGCCGGCCTCTGCCCAGTCACTTCTGTGAACACCTTGTAGAACTGCGACAGCGAGTATCCTGCTATGCGGGCTATTTCGGCGAGGTCGACTTCGCTCCGCAACTGTGCGTCCAGGAAGCGTAACACATTCCTCACTACCGCGCCTTGATCCATTGTCCTCTACCTTCTGTTCTGGTATGCGCCCGGGCACATTCATCATATAGCATCGCGAACACGTGTTTTTGATCTCAATTCCGATGTTGTGGATTTGCGCTTGTGGTCGCGGCTGCCGCATCGCGGCAGCCTGACTGTCACTAGCCCTGCTTCTTTCGGACGGTGAAATACAGGTACATCGTGTCAATGCCAAGGACACGGAAGCCTGCCGGGTAGAACTCATGCACTGCTCCAGCCTGTTCATAGTCTGAGTTCGGCTGGAACTCGTCGTGGAAGTAATCCCACGCCTTGCCGTAGGTTGCCATGGTGCAGGCTATCACGGCGAAGGTTGTGTCGGGAACCCTCCATAACGTCCAGCCAGCCGGAGCCCCGGTAGTCGGCGTGACCTCATAGCCTGCCAGATACTTCCCCTCCGCACCCCAACGTGCGAATGGTTCGTCAACCGCGCTCATCAGACCCCAGCTGTCTCCGGTGATTAGGTGCTGAACCTCGCCAATGCGAGTGCGAGCCGTGTTCCACAGCGGCGGAACCCATTCGGGCCCGCGGTCCGCCGGTCCGCGCCCTTCCATGCCTAGTACGGCGAAGGCCGCCCGAGAGACGATCTGCACTTCCATTGAGCAAACCCTCGTTCCGATCAGCTTCGATACCGCGAATCGTGGCCTGTCTCAAGCACACTGTGCTGATTTGCCATTGCGTCTTCAGGACACACTTACTGTATAGCTTCTGTCCAGGGTGATGCAACATGTTCAGGACGAAAATCCGAGATCCGGTAGTTCTGGGAATGACGTGCGGCGCGATCGGTACCGCCGCGAAAATGCTTGGCAACCTGTTCAACAGGCATGTCCTCAAGAAGTCAGATACCACGTACGTTGAAATCGCGGCAGGTCTATTCATGAACAAAGAGGAACGCGAAAAACCCGTTGGGAGGATTGTTGGGTTTCTCGCCGACTACGCTCTTGGAGCCATGCTGGGGGTGCCTCTGGTCTATGTGCTGAAGTATACCGGGAAGGACCACGCCTTCCTCAAAGGCCTGGGATACGGCCATTTTGCATGGATAGGGATGTATGGGGCAGTCGGGCGGGCACTCTTGGGACAAGCAGAGGCGTCTTCCCGCTCAATGCCGACACGAACCTCTCCGCGTATGTCAATCATAGCTGGTATGGGATAGCTACGGCGCTGATGGCCAAAAGCCTGGCAGATCCGAGCTTCTTCCTGGACTCAAGGTCATCAACTGAGCAGAAACCACACGCGCCGTCCGACAGTGCTTCCGGTCCTCACCCATGATCGCCTGGCCAAGGTGCTCGCTCCACCCTCTCGTTGCTCAGACAATCCGCTCGAGGACCGAGGAGTCCGCTGCTCCGTATCGATCAATCCGATACGTGGCACCTTCACAACCGTGAAGCGTTATGTAGTCATCGGTAGCCTCTTTGACAGACCAATACCATCCACCATCGGGCGGGAAGGCGCAGCTAACGCTACTCATTGCCCTAACACTGTTTAGGACATCGCAGCCTCAAGGCCGGACAGCCTCGCTTGCGCAACAGACAATCGGCTACGCCAAAAGCCTGTCTAGCTCCGCTTTAAACATGTCGACGTCCCTGGGCGCACCGAACTCGATGGTGAACTCAAGCGGCTTTCCACTTCTCGGATTCCACGTTGTTGCACGCTCCAGGAAATCCGTGACCTGCCGGATTCCGTCACGTATCGTCTGAGACCAGCCGTTCTGAATCCGATGGACGCCGTCAAACCCCTCTGGCGGCAGTACTCTGCGGGATTCAAGTTCGAAGTTGAGAGTCTCGACATAAAGATCGCTGATAGCGTCAACGCACTCAGCGATCGAGACAGGTGACGCTTCTCCAGAGCTCAATGAATCCAGGACACGAGGTAAGTCGTACACGAGTAGCTGCTTGGCCACCTCAACCATTCTGGTGAGGTTTTGGGGCCGCAACCTCAGCCAAGCGACGTAGCTGTCCGCATCGTCCGGCTCGGTCGCCCCAACGTAGCGTCGTCCTTCTACCAGGTCTCGCAGTTGGCGGTCAGTTCTCGAGAGGCGATCCTGGAGGAGTAGGAGAGCCAACCCATACTCCCACTTGGGGCGCTTCCAGCGGACTACGCTCTGTATCGACGATAGCTCACCCTCAAATCCGGGTGGGACAGAGGTAGAATAGCGATAGCCCGTGTACACTGCCGCGACAACAAGCGACATGCCGGCCAGACTTCCGAAGACCGCTAGTCCGGTGTAACTGATACCCAACAAACTGGTGACCGCTCCAAAGAACATCCACAAAACACCGAATACGGAACAGAAAGCTCCGGCCAGGGTACGCCACCCGTGGCTCAGCGCCAACCAGCAGTGCCTGTACATCGGCACATAAGTAAGAGTGATTCTCACACGATTTGTTACAACTCCCGGGTGACTCACCTTTCCCTCCTCCATGATGCACCTAACAGCGCGTATGCTGACAGCGGTGCGCTAAGCCCATCCGAACCCTGTGCCACTACGCGATCGCTAGATACGCTCGTTAAGCTGTTGATCCGGCTCCACAGGAACCCTAGGTCCTGCCTGATACTCGTGGTTTCTGAGCATTGCGCCCGTTGCGCCGTGCATGCCGAGTCTCTCGTAGAACGGTATCAGCTGCTTGTCACACAGCAGATCCACCATGTACAGCCCATCGAGTCGATCGAGTATGCGGCGCACCAGCTCGCGTCCAATCCCGCGTCCCCTGTATTCGGGCAATACCTCCAGGAAGGGGATGTAGGCCGACAGGACGCGATCCGTTATGGCAGTGATGAACCCAATGACGGCGCCGGTGCCGTCATCAATGGCGATCACGACCTCATCGCTGCCCTCCAGCAACCGAAGGTGGGTTTCTGGCGTCGGAGGGTTGGGCCAGCCCTCAAAGAATCCTCTTAGCTGGTCAGGAGTGATACCCGGACTCGAAGAGCGATAGGTGATCATGTCGCGCCTCCACTCCGTCTAGCAGATCAAGGTGCTGTATGGTCTTGCGGGTCACTGGCGACGGGTTCGTAGCCGGGTCACTCAAACTCCACGCCTTGTCTCCTCAATGCATCAATTGCGTTCTCTAGCTGGTCAGCCTTCACCAGGATGTAGTCGGTGTCGTACGTGGATAGTGCAAAGATGCTGATACCTGCATCCGCAAGGGCACTGCTGATAAACGCCACAATCCCGGTCAGTGCGAAGCTCAGCGGGCCCAGCACCTTGAGCACCCTCCAGCCGCCTTCGTGCAAGACGCCGCTCGGCACGCACTCCTGCGGGCAAACGATTGAGAGTTCGTCAGATGTCTGAGTGATCGACCAGAACTCGCCCCGGACCCAGCCTGGGAAGCCCGGGCCCGAAGTGCTCAGGTCTGAAGCGCTCGAGCCGAACATGCTTGAGTGTGGAACGCTCGAATCCTGGACGCCCGATCGAGGGTCCAGCCTGCACACTGCATAGGTGCAGCCGAGCGCTGTCATCTTGAGTCGCAACCGATTCACCACACTTGACGAGGACCTGCCTGCGGTGGGCGACTCAGCTCAGGTCCATTCCACTATGACCGGATACAGCCTTGCCCAGCACACATCAGACGCGACTTCCTTCGGAGTGGGGATTGCTTTGACAATACCGGTTCTTGTGATGAAGCCCTCAAGCTGAGAGCGAAACGACTGCGGGTCCTGTTCGCCGAGATGCTTCAGCGACCGAATGCCCACGGCGGTGAATAGCCGGACCTTCGTGGCCTTCACTCCTGGTTTTCTCATCAAGTCGGCTGCAGTAAGCAGTCTCTCGAGTCGCTCGAGCGGGACGTTCGTTTCTGATGCCAGGCGGACTCCGTCGGCCTGTGACCTGCAAGCCAACAGGAGCCCTTCCGTGTTCTTGATGCCTCTGGATGTGAGCGCCTGGATGTGCATGCGATCTGCGTCCTCCATCTTCGCAAGGGGCACAGGCTTGAACCGATGATGCAAAAGCAGACTGTTGAGGCAACTCAGGTAGTCTCTTGGGACAAGTGTCTTCTCTGCGACCGCATCGGCTCTGCCGGGGTCAGCGAACACATCAAAGACATCAGTTGAGTGGCACACCCCTGCATCATGAAGCCTCTGGCAGTAAGCTTGCGCATTCTCTATCAGGCGCCAGTGACCCTCCATCAGAGTCTCCCTCTTCAGAACCTGAGGGAGATCCCTAATCGCCATGTTGTTCAGCTCCGCCATGCGACACCTCCAGACGCGCGGCTGTCAATCAGAAATGCCCGAAGCTCTCAGACTCTAGGCGCTCTAGGAAGTGGTTCATTTCAGCCAGGCGCTCTCTACCTATCTCAATGGCCTTCGGAAGAGTCAATTGATCGAACAGCTTCATACGCTTCTTGACCGCTGCCACGCACTTCTGGAGATTCTTCGGTCCCTTCGCGAAGTCTCTCGCAATGCCGATAATGCCCAGGAAATCAAGGTAGTCTGCCTCACGCAGGAGCTTCGATTCCATGCTCGAGCATTCTCCCGCACCACCGTGTTCTCCTATCGCATCGAGCACAATGCGTTGATCCTCGGCACTGAGATCCGTCTGCCGGAGTATGTCCACTGCGACTTCCCTTGATCGGAGGGCATGGTCCTTGCCCGCTTCGGCAAATGGCTCGTATGCCCCCCAGTCGTGCATATGGGCAGCGATCCAGACCAGACGGTGGTCATACTTCTGATCCTCCGCGATGATTTCAACGAGCTTCAATAGCCTGTCGGCGTGGTTCAGTGTCCATTCGCCGCAGTATTCAAGAGTCGATTCACGGATCTTCTCTAGTTCCACTAACGGCACCTCCACAGAGTATGTCATCGTCGAAACAGCTGCGGGATGAGTCTCTCCAGCATCCTGAGCACCCAAGGCCTGGTCACTCCGGCAGTCTTGGTCTTCCTGGGCGCTCCGGACGCTTTGACCTTCGCCGCTCCTCTCACGGCTTTGGTCTTCGTCGCCGCTCTAGCAGTCCTAGTCGTCGTGGTCGTTCCCGCAGCCCTTGTCGTCGCGGCCGCCTCGGGTGTTCCTGCTCGAGCCGGTGAGGTCCGACGTGCACGGCAATCCAGCAGATACCTGAAGTAGTAAACACCCTCTTTGTCTTTGCAGGCCAGCAGTTGCAGGGTAGCTCGCACGTCCGGTGCGCCACGGTGTGCCCTCTGAGACTCAATGCCGTGGTCCCTCAGTAGACTCTGCAGCCCTCTCGATGCGAACCCCTTCCGTCTCCAGGGGATTCCATTCATGGAGCATAGCCAGGTCTTGCCCACGACTTCCGGGTACAGCCGCTCCACGAACGGACGGTCAAAAGACTCGTTGTGAGCCACCAAGAACTCAGCCTGGTCTATCAGCCTGAGAACCTGTCCATCATCGAGGCGTTTGCCCTTCACATCACAGTCGCGAATCCCATGGACTCCTGTTGCACTGCCCGGAATGGGCCTTCCTGGATCCCTCAGGCCGGAATACTCATCCACAATGCCCTTGATCTCGCCAGTATCGCGGTCGAAGGCGAATAGGGCAATCGCGAGTTCGACCACTTCATCAGATCTCGTGCTCAACCCGGTCGTCTCTACATCAACAAAGGCAGCAAGTCCACACCGTTTGTCCACCTGCGAGACGTAGTGCAGTGGCTCTGTTGACATACGGCACCCCCGTTTGCGCTCAGCCGCCAGCCCACGTAGTTCGACTGCTCATCGAGGATCCGGAGCCTGCGGGTTCCTGCTGTCCGATCCGCGCTTTCAGGCGCCCCTTCCCCGGTTGCTGCCTGCAAGCGCCTTCTGTCGAGCGGTTGCCTACATAATTCCCTCTATTTCCATAAAGTCCTTTGTACGCTTGAGTACCAATGCTTCGGGATCGGTGCTTGGTCCAGAAAGAGGTCGGGGTTTCTCTTGAGGAAAGACGATACCAGATCGACCATCCTCCGGGCATCGCAGACATATGTCTTGGCATCGCCAATTCTGCCCAGCCTCGCTATGCCCGTCTCTAGCAAGGCGTCCTCGATCTTGTCGTAATTGTGCGAGACGTCGCCGGAAGGGTGGTAGTGCCGCCGCAGGGGTCTGTCAATGAATCGTCCGTCAGGAGTTCTGATTTTCAGCAGCTGGTGGGTATCCGTCAGCCTGTTTGGGATGCCGTTCCACTCCTCAACCCCATGTAGGATCGTATTGGTCTTCAGACTGCATCCGACAAACAGGACCTTGGCCGACATGTCGTAGAGCTTGCCGTAGCATCCGTGCCGAGAGCAGGGCGTGTCCCATCCTTCCTCTCCCTGCACGTACTCCTGGGCTCCTCGCCCGAGTGCCGCGACCGAATGCGTCGGATGCAACGAGCGCACGACGCCAGGTCTTCTCATGAACAGATTGGGCAGGATGCCCACGCAAGCTGGCTCAGTCCCCGGATCGAAGACGTTGTTCTGCTCGTTGATCTGCCGCCAAGTGTGAGTCGGAAAGATCAGGAGTCCGTCGCTCAGGTACTCAATGAACGCATCGAGCACCGTGTCGGCGCGTCCATCGACTTCTCCGATCGCTTTCATGGAGGAATGAACGAAGACAGTGTCGTCTGATCGCAGCCCAATGTCACTGAGCTGCTTCTTGATATCCTCTTTTGTGTAGATCACCCAGACCGCCTCCACGAGATAGATATGCAGCTCAAAGCTCACCGGCTGGCCCATGCTCGCGACTCATCGCCAGTATCTTTTTGCAGGTAGCGGCAAGGCGCAGTTGGTACTTCGGGCCAAACCCCAGCCAGATATGGGTCATGAACGTGTCGAGCCAGTAGAACAGGCGACGGTAATGGTAACCCGGACGAAGAGGCCGTCGCGCGGTGTACACCCGGAAGAACTCCTGCCCCACCGTCTTGAACACCTCGAGGTAGCTCAGTTCCATTTCCACTTCTGCATACCGCAGTCCGCCGGGGTCAAGAACTCCGCTCAGGTGCCAGTCGCCCTCTCTTTCCTGGACCATGATGTTCGCAGACCAGAGATCACTGTGAATCAATGTCGGCTCTCCGTGGCATCGCAGAGCGTGTTCGGCCAGGGGCAGTACCTTGTCAAGCAACTCCAGCATGTCATCAGAGAGAAGAGCCTCCATGTCCCTCCGGTTTTCCTCAAGAGCTGGCAGAAACACATCAAGCCAATTCGTCGCGCCTGCGGGTTCCGTTACACCATGAAAGGTCTGTGCGGTGAACGAGTGAAGCTCGATCAAGACGTCTGCCAGCTCTCTTTCCACCGACACTCGCTGCGATTCAGTCAATCGGGCGGACTCCAGATTCACGCCTGGCATGCATTCCATCACGAGGAACGAGTACGGGATCGCGCTCGCTGAGGCATCGAAGTGGTAGACAGCGGGGATTGGCATGCTAGTCCGCTCCCGCAAAAAGCGCAGGCACTCACGCTCGCGGCCCAAGGAGTCGTCTTGCCCGCTGTGCAGCTTGACTATGGCCGTGTACGGCGGCCGTTCGAAGGTCAGGCGATGGACAGCACCGTAGAAGCCTCCCAGGCGTTCAATCCCCGTGCAAGGCGTCTTCAGTCCAAGCCAGCTGTAGAGTATCGCGGAGGCCTGGTCCTTTGTCAACCGTATCTCGTTGCGTTTCTCGTTCACTCGCATCCTGCTCCCGATTGCTGGCACGTCTCAATAGGAAGATGCACGCTCCGACTGTATCAGGATATCTGAAGACCTCGCGGTCATACTGCTCAAACTTGGCTTTCTCAGGCCCCAAAACATCTGGTTCAGACTGAAGAACGCTCGCACAGCTCTGTGAACCCCATCACCGATCAGGCGGACCTGGTAGGTAAGGCAAGTGGTCCCCCACACTGTGAGCAGTATTTGTCGCGCACGCGCGTGAAACCCTGGCACACAGGACACTTCCTGCCCACTTCACGCCCGCAACCCGGGCAGAAGAAGGAACCACTTGGAAGCGTCGCTTCGCATGCTGGACACTTGCCCTTGCTGAGACGAATCGCGGCTAGACGTTCCTGGCTGAAAAATCTCTTCTGTAGCACATAGATTGCTGCAATGAAGATGCCAGCACCGGCAAAACCCGCAAAGACCTCAGGCAGACAGTCAAAAACAAAGGTGGCAATCGTACTGCCTATAGGCGCGCCTACGCTTCGGCCTCAAGCCGAACGGAGATCTTCTCCGTGAACTTCCGGATGCGCACGCCAGCCATATCAAACATGATCCTGGCAGCCTTGTCAGAGTCAGAGTCGCGGTATTTGTCCGAGAGATACACCACTTCGGAAATGCCGGACTGGATAATCGCCTTGGCACACTCGTTACACGGAAACAACGTGGTATACATGGTGCAGCCACAGAGATCGGCGCTGTTGCGATTGAGGATGGCATTTAGCTCGGCATGGCATACGAACGGGTACTTGGTCTGCAAAGGAGCACCTTCTCTATCCCAAGGAAGCTCGTCGTCAGAACAACCAGTGGGAAATCCGGCGTAACCGACGGCCACGATCCGACGCCGCTGATCGACAATACATGCTCCAACCTGCGTGTTTGGATCTTTGCTCCGCTGTGATGAGAGCATAGCCACAGCCATGAAGTACTGCTCCCACGATATGTAATCCTTGCGCTTTCCGCTCACATGGCACCCTCCTTTCTCGCAAACCGCTGTTCTGCGCCTACTGCTGCAGCGCCAACTACGGCTCCATTCCGGCTCCACTCTCGCCAGCCGCCAGTCTGCTCTCGCCGCTTCCTCGCTGTCACTCGTCCCAATCTTCAGAAAGCAGCAGTACACCGCTACGCGCGGATTCGCAACGTCATCCCTCGCAGTATCCTCTCGACTGGTGTCCATCCGATGTACTTCAGCCTCTCGAACCCTGGCGCAGGCACCAGTTCCTCCACGCCATACACGTCGTCGATGCGAACCCTATCCCATGCATGGATGACCTGCCCATCGCCCAAGGACAGCCCGACATGCCCCCAGTCACGGCGCTCGCCTTTGAGCGTCCCGAAGCAAGAATAGAAGACGTACGCGCCTCTGAGCGGGACTCCCGGATTTCCAGCGGCTCCGTAGGCATCGGCTGCCTCCTTTGCCGTGCGCCCCAGCCCATCAAGCACTATTCCGTTGCCAAGCTCGTATGCGTCCTCCACGAATGCGTAGCATAGAGCTGTGTAGTTAGTAACGCCGATCTTGCCAAGCGCCCAGGCTATGGCGCCTTCGACATATTTGCAGGTGTCAGCCGCCAAGTGCAGTCCCCCTTCCCGACTTCACCGCTTGTTCGCGGCATGCCGCTCATGCATAGCAGATCGCCCGTGCCCGGCTCGGTCGCTCACGAGTCAGCGGACAGGATCGTCAACCCTGCAGGCCAACGCCGCCGATCGCCTCAACACCCTGATTATACCATGCCGCTGCCGACTTCGTCGTCCGTGCGCCGGGATGCTCTCAGGACCTCCAACACCTGATGTCGGCCTTTCCCATGCCAAATCACGCGATAATCTTCCTCGCCCTCTCAGCTATTCCCCTCTCTACCTGCAGAACAGACTCGAGTAGACTGGCCTGTTCCTTCAGGAACCGCGTGCTGACCTTGGTGTCTACGGCGTTATACCGGATGCGCTCGCCATCGCTGGTCTTCACCTTGTTCCGGAACGAACTGAGCTGTTCGGTACTCCCGCGGTATAGCGAGGCTATTTCCGCGAGCAAGTCAGCTCTCTCGTCTTTCAACAAGGGGACGCATTCGCTGAGATATGCTGCAGCGCACCGCCTGGCGTCGACCAGGTCGAGCAGCATACAGTCGTTGACGGCGAGACGCCAAGAAGCTCCGCAAATCGTTCACCGGTCAGTCCCTTTTCCCTTCGCATCAGCGAGATCACGCTTCTAATCAGGTGTTTATCCACAGCCGGACCACCTCCACGATCTGGTACAGCAATTCCATGATAGTCAATCTGCAGAAGAACACCATACACTAAGACTGAAAGATCAGCTCCGGTGATCAACCTCCAGTTGATCCTCCGCACCGTAGGGATAGGTGTCGTCAGTCCTTTGCTAGTGGGCAACCATGCCCGCTTGCAGATACGCGGAGGTCATAGGGAGGCTCTCGTGACAGAAGGTGAAGCTGGGGCGAAGCGAGAATCCCTATTAGATGCAATGGCTGGCATGCAAGAAGGAGAATGAACGTGAACAACGACGACTACAAGAGCACACTCCATGCCTGCTACTTAGGCTACATCTCCCAGGCCCTCATCGTAAACCTTCCTCCGCTGCTCTTCGTAGTGTTTCAGGAAAGATTCGGACTCTCCTATACCTTGCTCGGAAGCTTGGTCGCGATTGGTTTTGTAACACAACTCACAGTCGATGCGCTCGCCATCGGATTTGTTGAGAGAATCGGTCAGCGTAAGTCAGCGGTACTAGCACTTGCTCTAGCTGCTGTTGGTATGATTGCGTTCGCCTTCCTGCCTGACTTGCTGCCATCGCCCTATGTTGGACTCGTTCTGGCGACCGTGTTGTTCTCGATCGGCGGCGGCCTGATTGAGATGCTGCTCAGCCCGATCGTTGAGAGTCTGCCGAGCGATGCGAAGGCCTCCTCAATGAGCCTGTTGCACTCATTCTACAGCTGGGGGCAGGTTCTGGTGATCATCGTGTCGACCGTGGCGTTGCTTGTTGTTGGCCGAGATCTGTGGTATCTCCTACCGCTCGCGTGGTCGCTATTGCCGTTATTCACCCTTTTCAGGTTCACGCTAGTGCCGCTGCCACCTCCCGAAGAGGCAAGCGAACGAACCCCACTTGGTACACTGTTCAGGTCAAAGATCTTCTTGATCGCGCTGCTGTTGATGGTTTGCTCGGGTGCCAGTGAGCAGTCTATGGCGCAATGGGCCTCGCTCTTTGCCGAAAGAGGCCTGGGTATCTCAAAGGCGCTTGGAGACCTGTTGGGACCTTGTCTGTTCGCTGTGATGATGGGAACTGCGCGCACATGGTACGGAGTAAGGGGCCAGACCATCAATATCCATAGAGCGTTGGTTGTCAGCTCTGTTCTGTGTATGGCGTCATTCGTCATCACGGCATTTGTGCCAGTGCCGGCAATAGCACTGTTGGGATGTGCCTTATGCGGGCTGAGCGTGAGCCTGATGTGGCCGGGAATGTTGAGCATGACCGCAGCAGGCTATCCATCAGGCGGTGTGGCTATGTTTGCCATCATGGCGGTCGGGGGAGATGTGGGTTGTTCTATCGGACCGCAGTTTACCGGAATCATTGCGGACAGAAGCAGCCTGAACTGGGGACTCTTGTCAGCGATAGTCTTTCCCACCGCGATGCTGATCGGCTTGGTCGCACTGAAATCGATGCTAAGTAGAAGACAGGCATCGAGGCAATCCCTATCGAGCGAGGTCGTCTTGAGCCACTGTGTGAAGTCTTAGGGCTCTGGGGACCGAAGTCCCCAGAGCCTGCCACTCATGCGGCCTTTGGCAGGACTACATGCCGCAGTCCTGCGGAAGCGCAGCAACAGACCTTCTCACTCAGAGGATTCCTCGTGCTTCGAGTACCCGGCCGGGATCACAAACAGGGACTCGTCTGGTCTCTCTAGGCTGAATTGAGCTACCTCCGTTATCTGGTATAGAACCCCATCAATTAGAAGCTCAGTTCTTAGGACCACATTCAGTCCCCTGGCTACAGTGACAATGTTAGTGTACGTGATCTGGCCCGAACTCTCAGTCCCAACAGTGACAGTCAGGCTGTAGATGTCGCATCCATATCCGAGAAGACTCGTCTCGCCTATCTTCTCGCTCATCTGTGCGTAATGCTCGGGAAAAGTGATGTCAACATCCCACCCAAACTGCATCGGGTCAACGTTATGCTCGCTATAGGTCCCCCACTCCGTGTGAAGCGTCCATCCTATGCCGAGATCGTTTCTGGATATGATGATAGTGTGCGGCTCTATGTACGGTTGCAGTTGCTCTGTCGTCTCCGTCACTTCTACTTCCTCTGTGGTCAGCTCTTCCTCGCCCGAGTCGAACTGTACCTCCGACTCGACTTGAGCCTCAAGTTGTAACTGTACCCCGCCGGCGTGTTCACGCCGATGCATCACGCCGTCTCGTACGTAGTCCCTTTGGATGTGGAAGACTGTCCCATCCGCATTCCTATACTCCGTGGTCATCGAGTAGTTCGGAGGTGGAGAAGCAAGAGCCGAGGCACAGAACAGCAGAAGCCCGACCAGCACCAGGCAAACAAACGTGGTACGCATACCTTTCCCTCCTATTCTTGTAGCACCTACTCGATCGCGATGGCACTAGAAGCTGCCAATCTCGCACGTCTCCGATGACCACGGTCTGCACACGTACTGCGCGCCTATGGACACAGAGCGGTGGATCAACCGCTACCAGAAGACGCATGCGACCCGACGACATCTCCATTTCATGGAACCATTGTATCACACGATTGCCTAGAGGCACCACTACGTTAGAAACCGCCTCGAGGCTATTGCATGAGCAGGTCATGATCTGACGTCTCGGTGGCCGCAGAAGCGTATCCACTCGCGGCCCGCGGCATCAGCCAAGCACTGGGTTCAGGGATGCTAGAGAGACGCTGCTACAGCATAGAATTTGGTAGAGGAATTGAGCAGGTAAATGCTTAATGATATCGACATAGCGCCTGTCATCGGGCAAGACAGGGCTCGTTGACACGGCTTTGCCAACGAGATCCGCCGAACTACCAGTATCCACTTCTATGAACGGGGGATTAGGATGCGAACAGCGCGACTCTGCCGACTGGTCGCAGCTCTGGTTGTATTGCTCGCCGTGGCAGCATCTCTGGTGAGCTGCATTCCCGCTCCCCAAGTCAGGACCTATTACTACGTCTCAGGCAGAGTAACACTAGACGGTGACGGACTCCCAGGCGTAACCCTTCTGTTCACTGGAAACCATGGCCATGCTACCACCAATGCAGAAGGGCTCTACAGCAAGGCCAGCCTCACCGGGACCGTCACAGTCATTCCATCTCTATCCGGATACGCCTTCGATCCGCCGAGCAGACAGGTGTCAGGGGCAGCCGATGACATCGACTTCTCAGCCTATCGGGCCAGCTACGACATATCGGGCAGAGTCACTGGACCGGGCGGCTTGGGACTCTCAGGGGTGTCGATCAGTTTCGGCGGAGGCTACCAATCTGTACTGACTGACGCGCAAGGGTATTGGAGCAAGAGTGGCCTTACCGGCACTGTCACAGTCGTTCCATCATTGTCCGGATATACCTTCACTCCCCCGAACCGACAGGTGGCAGGAGCAGCTAGTAACGTCGATTTTTCAGCCGTCTCTGCCACTTACAGTGTATCAGGCAGAGTCACCGACTCGTATGAAGCTGGAATCTCTGGAGTAACCATCAGCTTCGACGCGGGCTACCAGTCTGTGTTAACTGACGAGGACGGTTACTGGAGCAAGAGCGGCCTCAGCGGAACTGTCACAGTCACCCCATCGAAGCCTGGATACGCTTTCACCCCGGCCAGCCGACCGGTGTCAGAAGCTACCGGCAGCGTCAACTTCACGGGTACTTACGGCATCTCGGGCGACGTGGTCGACTGGAACGACACTGCACTCTCTGGGGTCACCGTAAGCTTCAGTGGCGGCTATGCGTCTGTCGTGACTGACACACTGGGGCGCTGGAGCAAGAGCGGTCTGAGCGGGCCCGTTACTGTCACTCCATCGATGCCCGGATATACCTTCAGCCCTGCCAGCCAGCAAGTCTCGGGACCCGACACCAGTGTCAGATTCGTCGGAATGCCAGACCAGATCGGTCATCTCGAGGGATGCGTCTACCTTGCTGACTGGAATGTAGGACTGATCAACGCGACGGTGACAGACATCGGCAGTGGGCAGACGGTCACTACGGACGACGGCTACTATGCTCTCAACGGGCTTCACTCCGGGCAGCGTCAGATCGTCGTCGACGCGCTCTTCAACACCGTCACTGTGACAGCAGAAGTCTATGGAGGACAGACATCGTCGCTCGATATCCGAGTGCCCTTCGACCAGGTGACATTTGCATACTTCGACGAGCTGGTCCAGAGGCAAGGTACCAACGGCAGCCGGAGGGCGACAATGCGCTGGCCGATCGGCAAGAGCATCGCCGTCTACTTCGATCAGGCCTCCGCTCCTGACGGCTATACTTCCGCCCATCGCGAGGCTGCCTGGTCTGCTGTGACTGAATGGCCCGGACTGATCGGCGGCGGGGTGATCTCTGTGTATGAGGTGGACTTCGAGGACGCCGCAGACGTCATAGTGCGCTGGGTGCCCCCAGGGTCTTTGGGCGGTACCACCATAGGGCTGTGTACGATCAGTTACAACACTGATTACGAGGTCTACCAAGCACAGATAAAGCTGGATGTGAGCTACACCGGCCAGCTCCTCCGGAGCTTGATGCTCCACGAATTTGGTCATACGCTGTATCTTGGTCATAGCCCTGACGACCGCGACATCATGTATCCCCGCCTCCAAGCCGGTGTGACAACTCCGTCCGACAGGGAACTCGAAGCGACAAGAATACTGTACAGCATACCGACAAAGATCTTGCTCGAAGAGCCTATGAGAGGTCGAGGCGCTGAGGTAGTGCGAGTTCTGGGAGGAGGTGGCGTGATTGTTGAAGAGGTGTCGCTGCATCCTGCCACTGACGTGCCACGCAGTGACGATCGATTCGACGGCGGCGATCCACCGAACACTGGAAGCGGTCCAACCGGCACCAGCGAGGGCGAGGGCGAAGACTAGACGCATCTCGCTTGACATCTATACGTCCTTGACCATCTTGTAGTACCCGAAGAGCCCATACTTGTGGTACCTGCTGGGGAAGTCGATCCTTTTGACTTCCATGAATCCGAACTTCTCGTACACTCTCCTGGCATGAGAGTTGTCGATCTCAACGACGAGCGTTAACCTGCCAAGACCCTTCTCGACGGCGATCGCCTGCGCCCCTTGCAGAAGCCTTACTGCGACGCCTCTTCCCCTGTATTCCTCAAATACAGCCAGGTTGGCCACAAAGAGACCGTCGCCTTCGGTCACCGGCAGATACCGGTTGAACGGCAGTCTCAGCATCATCCTGACAACATCTCGGAGGCCGGCTATCCTAATCAGCTGCGCGAGGCACCTGGCAGTGTTACTCGCCAGTCGCTTCATGTCGCGTGCCGGACATGCGAGAATCATCCCTGTGATCCTGCCATCTTCCTCTTCGACTATCATGTTCTCCTTTGAATGCATGTTGCCGGGAGTCCTGAAGAAGAGCTGCAGCAGTTCATAGAGCTTTGATTGGGTCTGAGTGAGAGTGTAGCTGTAGACGTGAGGGGCTGAGATGTGCAACAGCCTGGCGCAGTCGCTAGCCTCATGGTCATACGGTCTTCTCAGCCTGGGTGCCATGGACACTCACTGCCCCCTATCATCACGCCCAGCTGCCGAGTATGCCAGATAGCGTCTCAATGCTCTCTATGAGCATACTCAGGTTCTTCTACAGCTGATCGCGCCGTCGCTTTGCGTTTCGCTCAAATGCCCTGTTCTCATAGGAAGGGCCGCCGTATTCGGGAGGGAGGTATTGCCATAGGTTCACCTTTCTTGCGGCCCACGCTATCTCGATTTCATCCATGAAGGTCTTCATGTCGACCCGATCGCCGCTGAGCTCATTGTAGGTGTCAAGGAACAGCTCAGCCAGATCCGCGTTCGACTCGGTTCCTGGCAGGAGAGGACGCGGTCCGCCAAGGACCTGAGCTACGTCGTAGAAGCGGGCATCGAGGAGGATGTCCTCGAAGTCGAACACGACCAGCTGCCTGCAATGTCTCCGCCATCCGGTATTGCCCGGCCTGAGATCACTGTGCACAAGACCAACCGGCATCGAACGCATCGCAGCCAGCAGGTCTGCCGTGATCCGCCGAAGGACGGACAGTTTCGTGGCGTTCGTCGAGCAGTAATCCTTGACCTTCTGCCCGCATGCAGTGCCTACGATCGACAGGATCTCAGATTTGGGTAATCCGAAAATGCTAGAATCGCTCAAGTCTCGGCCAGCTCCTCTGCTACAACTCCCTTGCTATTGGTAGCGATGCCGATCGCTGCGGCCGACAGGGCGGCGGGTCGGCTCCGCCAGAGATGCCGACCGACCGCCAACGTTGCAGATTACACCTCTTCGAAGAACCGCAGGATGCTGCCCTCGGGTGTTGTCACGGCGCATTCTCTTGCACCCCAGTGCGTTGAGACGATGTCGGATACATGTACCCAGCCGTTCTTCTTCACTAAGGCATGCAAGGCATCTATCCCCTTGACCATGAGAAAGCCGACCACGCCTTTCCTGGGTTCGCCGGGGAACAGGTGAAAGCCTCGGAACCGAGTGGCTTTAGCGATCGCGATTTCGTCAGGGTAGTCAAACACACAGCCATATATCGCTTGACCTGCGTCGTTCCTCGCAACGACGCCACCGTACCATCCCAGCACGTCTTTGAACCATTCAACCGTCTTGTCCATGTCTTTGGTGAAATAGACCGGACCGTTTTCTACGACGGTATATCCTCTCTCGCTGTACTTGCTCATATAGCGGTTTCTCTCCTTCGCCATATTCTCGAAGGTGATTCTTGGATAGGCAACAAGAGGTGTACGGCCACTACGCACCGACGAAGGCGTGACGCCAAACAACTGCTTGAACGCGCGCGTAAATGCGGCCTGGGAATCGTAACCATAGCGCAAAGCTATGCTGATGAGCTTCTCATTCCCGGACGTGATGTCCTGTGCAGCCAGCGTCAGCCGCCGCCGACGGATGTATTCGCCGACAGGTATTTGGGCTAGGAACGAGAAGAGCCGTTGATACTCCCACACAGAACAGCCGGCATATCTGGCGGCAGCGCCAAGGCTGATCTCACCAGACAGGTTATCTTCGATGTACTCGATCGCCCGGTTCATCCCCTCTTGCCAGTCCATCGCTTCACCTCCCAGCCCCAGTCTAACGAAGGAGTACTCCCTTTGCTTTGCATCTTCTGTATTTGTCTGCACATAACCTCTAGACTCACTCTGTCATGACCTGAGGTGCCGATTCCCACTCGAAGAAGCCACGTACCCCAATGGTTTGATCGGCGATTCTCTCGGCCAAGAGCCACCGCTCCTCAGGCGGCGCAATGAAGAACCGCTGCGCATCCCTTCCCAGCGTTTGGTTCAGTGATTCTAGACTGGAGAGGAACTCCTTAGTCCTCGGGATGAAATGGCCGTTGCTTCTGTACCAGAAGCTGATCATCGCCGTGACCGACTGACTGAGTATGAGCAGGGCAGTAGATGGGTCTTTTTTGGCGATATCACGTGCGTCCTCGTAGAGGGTAGCCGCCAGATACCGGTCCATGACTATCTGTGCGGGCGAAGGGCGACTCGGTTTCGCAAGCCACTCCGCTGCTTCGGCTCTAAGTTCGTCGACTATCGGATCAATCGACAGGATGACATGACCTGTAGCGAGCATATGAGCAGTGATCGGGCGGCCATCCGCATGCTCCCTGCTGAGGTAGCTTCTGACCGTCCACGGCGGATTCACGAAGATCTCTGTCGGCACGTTCCGCGAGAATCTCTGAATACGCTGCCGAAAAGGCTCTCGGTGGATCACGTAGATATCGAGATCGCTCGTTGCATCAGCGGTCCCCCGCAGAATGGTGCCGGAGACAATAATCCCAGCAACGTTGAAGCGATCGAGCACGTAACTCACAGCGTCTTTGAGTGCGAGATCGAATCGCTCGGGGAGATCTGGCCAACACAACTTTTCATCCATGTTGATCTGCATCAGGCTCCCCTCCTGGACCCGTCGACTCTAGGTATATCGCCGGCAATCCAACCAGGCCATAGACTCCACTGTCGTCGCTGCCCATGTCAGTCGCGACGCTGATGCTCCGACGTGTCTATGTGGCGTTCCTGTGCGTCCACAGCTCAACATCGGGCAGGCGCTCCCACAGCTCTTCGGCTGTCCTGTTGGATCGGAGCGCATCAATCACCACCGGCAGCGGATCGGGCCAGACCTCCGGCAGATCCGCTTCTCCGGGAAGGACAACGCCAAACGCTAACCGCCCGACCGGCGGAGTAGACTGAGCATCGATATTGCCCCTGTTCCCTCAGCCAGGTTTTCCGGGGCGAGGCTGTCCGGAGCAGGCTATCCGGCCTGCGGTATGCGAGTCAGCTCGAAGTAGTAGGCCACAAACTCGAAGTCCGGGCCTGGGTTTTCGAAGTAGTCCACATGATCTGCCCGAAATTCGTCGGCGCTCGAATTGGTCTCTCCGCGCCACAGACGCTCCGGAATCGAATCCCAACGGCACAACTCCATACCTACTATCCTGATAGTCGCGCGCTTCTGAAGCGCGCTGTCGTACACGTCGTAGTACTCGCCGACTACCAGCGGATCGTCATACTCGCCGTCGGCCACATCTACTTCACCGACTCTTGTCACACTTGCAGTCTTGCGCCCCTCAGCTATTTGCTGCACTAAGGCGTCTGAGACAAACTGAATTCTCCGATTCTTGCGAACCATCATTTCACCTGCTTTCTCCCGTCTAGCGGGATGCATCTCTCCTGAACTCGCTTCACCGCAGTAATCCATGGATCTCACTGACAACATGATCCACAAAGGGATGAATCCTATCCTTGAGGTCTTCCCATCTCTCAGGCTCGTCGCCCAGGTAGTTCGCACGGGCTCGGGACAGAACGGGTCGGTATGCTTCGGGCAGCCTCTCAAGAGCCCACTCGGCTGCGGCATCCTTTGAGCGTATGATTCTAGTCGCCACAGTGCTCCATATGCGGGCAAACGTCAAAATCACATTGCGTGTGTCAGTATCGACATCGTCTCGAAGCCCACTTATCCCGTCGATCATCGCACGAATCACGTGATCGTGAGGTATGGGATCGAACACTTCCTCTGGCCGCGGGCCGAACACCGTCTTTCCATTGAGCATCGTCATCGCTATCAACACTGAGAGGTCCGGATTCACGGCGGCCGCCCATGGTTCGATAGCGCCGCTCTCGAACTCGGTTCGCCACCAATCGCCATATTGGAAATCCATGCGCGGTGGATAGCGCCAGGGTTTGACGTCGCTCTCAACAACGATCGTCAGCTCGACCCTGCGCAGCCGTCCTTGCGGGGTCATCTGGCCGGAGATGCTCAGCAGGCTCTGGATCAGACCCCTCTTCTCCTGCGCCGTAGTCGGCCGCTTCGATACAGCTAGAACATCGAGGTCGCTCTCATGTCGGAGGCCACCAAGAACGGCTGAGCCAAAGAGATAGGCGCCTATGACATCTGAGCCAAGTACATTGCGCACTAGTGTCACAACTTCGTCCAACAGGTATTGGTCGGCGCTCGACAGCACTGATACTCACTCCACTTCGGCGCTCGCAGGCGCTGTCATTCACTCGTGTTCAGGGCGGAACCGCCTCAGGTGGCAACTCCAGCGTTGCCTCAGTTGCATGATTCGCAAGCGGCAGTGCATCTCCCCTACCGACCCTGGCGGCGCACCATTTCATTGATCCAGACCGGCGCGAACGGAGAGACGCAGCCCTTCGAGACCGGGTAGTCCCTGTAGAGCCCAAGTTTCTCGCCGATGGCGATTGCGCGCTCACGAAGCTCGGCGAAGTGGATCCCGATGGCCGCAAGGCAGAAGTTCATCGTCCACTGAACCTCGGGGGCGGCGCTTCCCATCTCAGACTCTATGCGGTCCAGGAGCGCCGGCAGATCGAGGCCATCCGGGTTCTTCTCGATCCGCTCGTGAGTCAGACTCCATCCGGCGCGAGCAGCCCACGGATGGCCGTCGTGCATCCACGATTGGCGAAGAGATTCCTTGTCACTATGGCGCTTGACAACATATGCAATGAACCAGTCGGCAACCTGTGAGCACTCAACAGATCGGACCATCGTGTCAACCTGGTCGCGGGACAAGTTCTTTGGTTTCATGAGCAGGATCGCCAGGAGCCTGGCGTCTAGATTTCCGGTATCCCACAGGGCGGCGGCCAACCCGTCGTCGCCCTTGATCTCCGCAGCGAGCTTCCGTATGTCACCAAGCCGGACACCGAACTGGTTGTCGCCAGCACCGTTCCTCCTGTTCTGCGCACGGACCTTCTCATCGCCAAGAGACTCCAGTCGAGAGAGCGCTTCCTCGAGAGTCATTGCCATGTCAGTAATCCTCCTTGAGATCATGTTGCAGAGTGGCAGTCCAAAACTCAGAGTCCGCTGATGGCTCAGGCGACAGCTCCGGCTGAGCCAAGGAACTCACTTCGCACCGTCAAAATGCCTCTTCGACAGAACTGCCAAGCCCCAGGTGACGAGCAGCGGTGCGCCTGCCATTATGGCAAGATGATAACCCTGCACCGGCAGGTTATCGTAGAAAACGTACAGCGTGCTCAACACAAGGATAGGCTCGGCAAACTGTCAACCTAACAAGGCCTAGGGTGGCCGGCTTCCAGGGTTCGCCTGACGTCCTGGCCCAGGTAGAGCCGGATGAGCAGCCAGGGGAACACGAAGTAGGGCAGCCCGAGAACGACCAGCCACACCACAACGGTTGGCAAGGACAGCGCCTTAGCCGAATCCGAGGCCCTCATAGTGAAAGCAGCCACCCTCAGAAACCAAGTAGAAGCAATACACCTCGAGTGGCCCGAGGAACCCGGCGGCCATGCCAACCAGTAGCAGAAACACTCCGATGAAAGCAATCACTCGGGAGCGGTCCTTGCAGTCCATCGCCCGTCCATCGGCCATACCCGCCAAGGGGCAAGCTGCTTCGCCCATACCACTGCCGCTCCTTCGCCTAAGCGACTGCGTCCCAGCGTGCCTCAGGGTGCGACCGCGGGAAGTTGATCGCCATCGACGCCTAGTCGCTAGAGAGCCTCACTAAACCCGAATCAGCCTCTGTATGTACTGGAACATCTCCCGGTGAGGCTCGGGAAGAACGCCGGTTCGGAAGTACTCCACCGCACCCAAATCATGCCCAAGACCAGCGTAGTAATTGAACTCGAAGTTCGTCTTCCCTTCAGCTAGGGCCATACGCTCAAGAGCACGGGCGCCCTCTACAGGGGTGCTGAAGTCGGCCTCGCGATGGAAAACGCCGACCGGAACATCTAGCTGCGATAGGAAAGCCCAAGTTGGGAGATGGGCGAAGTGATCCTCAAGCCACCCATCGGGCAGTTCGACCCCGGCTATCGGCTTGAGGTAGGCATAGATCGCCTCCCAGTCGCAAGCCTTGATGGCATCCGTGATCGGTTTGCTCAGCTCCCGCCTATCCTGACTCGTGTAGGCTCCGTCTCCGTCGGGGTCGAACGCCTCGAAGCCGACGTTAGGAATCAGGCGACGTATGCCTTTCGGATCGGCCTCGAACTCATCGCGAGTGATGATCCCATCGTTGTTCAGGTCCCAGTGCTGACAGTGCTGCATTAACATACCGTCAGTGAATATGAACTCAAGTGCCTCACGCAATTCGGTCAGAACCCCGACAGAATGGCCCCCCTGATCTGCCCGGGCAACCGAGTTGCGGTTTCTGCCGCGAGCAGTGTCCCCTCACTTGATCCAATGCGGTTTGGTTAGTCGGACGGACTCTCCCTGATCTGACTACTGAGCTAGTCCGCAGGGCGAGCAGTACTGCTGGCGAGGATGAAGAAGCGAGCGTCAAAGCAAAGGTCCTCATACAGTATCTCTGGTACTTGACGACCAAGCTTGGCTCTAGCGAGATGGCTTTCTGCCCGTCTGATCCATTGAGACCAGAGATTACCGTTCATAGACCACCATTCCCTGTAGCGCCTCCCGATAGACAACGTCAGTCGCGGATTGGTGCTGCTCTAGTCTCTCTGGCGTCTCTACAAGTACATCGACCGCCGCAGGGATGTCGACGAGCGCTCTGTAGATCTGGTGGGCGACCGCTCTGCGGCTCTGTATTCCACTCTTTAGTACCAGCAGATCGTAATCGCTGTCTGGATCTTCGCATCTCCTCGATCGGGAACCAAAGAGTATGATCTTGTCGGGGTCTACGGTATCAACAATCTGTCCCACGATCTGTTGCAGCATCTGATCCAATGGGTCTCCCCCCATATGCGTCGGCTCCATCAGTTACCCCGGCAACCCGATTATACCATAGGTTTCGCTATCGCCGTCGACCTCTGGGTCGGCCACGCTTCGCGTCAGTGTGCTCACCTTGCCTTTGACTCGCTGCTATAGGACTGCAACGCTGCGCCGCAACTGGCGCAGTGGCTCTCATACCAGCTGAAAGCCGCCCCGCACTCACATCTCCAACGTTGCTCCTGCTCACTCAACCACTGGTCAGGCCCCTTTGCCACCAGTTCCTCCAGATTAGCTATGACATCTAGGTGATGCGTTCGGCCATCATTTTGGAAAGCTCTGATTCGGTCGCACGGGAACTCCGAACAGAGTCCGCAATGCAGGATGCCCTTGTCGTCTGCGCACGCTCTGATCTTGCACTGTGCGCATCCCGGATGGATGTACAGGGTATCCGACCTGCACCCTGCACAGGTGAATCCCGTCAGCTCCCGCCCCTGGAGACGCGCTTGCTCCAGGAGATGTCTGCCTTCGGGGAAGGATGCTCGGTAGTGATAGCAAGCTCCGCAGTAGAGTCCACACACCCCGAGAAGCAACCTGGAGTCTGTCACTGCCTGTCACCTCCGCTGCCTGGTCATTCGACAACCGTTCGTGGCGGCTTCTCCACTCAACTTGTCTCCTACCAGATCCATGGTATGAGACGGTAGCGCACCCGTTCTGCGTATTCACGATACCCCGGAAGCTCCTCCTGCAGCGTGCGGTCTTCGAGCGCAGTCCGTATGATATTCAGTGCGATTACGATCAAGGATGCGATCGCGAGCCAGTACGAGCTGAAGAAGACTGGAGCTGCTATCCATGCAAGCACGCTTCCTGCGTATCCTGGATGTCTCACTATGCGATATGGACCTGCGCTGACGACCGTATGACCGGGGTCTGCCTGGATACGGACATGCGACGAGAAGAACCGATTAACCGCCACATTGCCCCCATCAACACCGTCCGGGCAGTCTAGTGGAGTCCTCTGGACGAATAGGGTTCGCATCGGTCCTCAGGATGGATCGGTGCTGCGTCTACCTTCTTGACCAATCGTTGGATTCCTCTGTAGTCTCATCAGCAGTATGCCGCTCGGTTCGACCGCACGATCATCTCGGATCCATCAGAGTGGTCGCGTGTTTTTCTCTGAGTGGTTGGACCGACCTTCCTCGGGACGGCTACAACTGTCGCTTGATCCACAGCTTGATTGCCTCTACAGCAGCTCTTGAGATCAGGAAACACTTCCGCGCACGGGAAACCGGATCTTTAGGGACAGCATAGGTATCCAGCATTTCGCTCAGATGCGGCACGAAATCGGCAAAGGTCGGGTAGAGATCTCGATGAGTGGCGTAGTATTCTATCTGTTCGACCAGGAACCCATTGAGGTAGAAGCCGAACGCAGCATCGATGCATAAGAATGCTTTCAACGCCGACGGGCCAACAAGACACTTGAGAGCCAGACATGTAATAGCCCGCGTTACGCTCTCCCGAATGAAGATCATGTCGTGACCATAGCTCAGTCTGCCCATACTACGTCCTACCGGCCTGAACAGTCTCTGCAGCGTCTCAGCCTTCGGTGGATGCGACATCAAGCAGGGATCGCTGTATGTATGAACTATCTCGTGTATCACGGTCTCCTTGGCAAACAGTCCTCTTAGAAACAGCGGCTTGCCTGTGCCGCCTGCGCGTGCGCCGATGACTATGCCTCCGACCATCGACCCGTCCTTTGCCTGCGTGTAATACCCATAGCCTCCCCCAGGGAACATCGCTGGTGCGAGGATAAGCCTAGTCTGCTGCTCCCAGCCGAAGAAGTCGGTCAGCAAGTCGATAATGGTACTGACATCCACGTCATTCGAGAAACACTCTCCCATTCGCTCCAGCCGATCTCTCCATCCCTCGAAGAAGTCAGTGAATCTGCTCAACTCGGCTAGTTCGACCAACGAATCATGGAGGTCGTCCAGCATAGCGGGATCTAGATTCCTGAACGACAAGGAGCCTCCGTAGTCGTAGAGCCGGGCCATCTCTGGCAGGGGCCCGAAATGGCAGATAAACGCACAGTGGGCATCGTATGTAAAGCCCTTGCTCAACGCAGACTCAGTGATGCGGATGGCGCGGTGGTCCCGATACGGTCCCATGAAACGGCTCAATGCCTGGAAATACTCGTTCCCGTGGCCTTTCGGACCACGGTATCGTATCCAGGAAGTCTGTGACAGCACTCCAGCCATAAGCTCCATGGTTGGCATTATCTCGAAACGAGAGGGATATGCCGATTGGCGCTTGTCTGCGACTCCGAGCGACGTTCGTATATCCGACATTCGTGTCTCTCCTCCTCGAGCTGTGTATTTGCGATTGTCCATCGACCTTCCCTCCACGGAAAACCCGGGGGCAAGCTAAAAGTCAATCCTTGCGTTGTGCAGTATAAGTAACACCATGAAGAATATATCAGCTTCCTTTTGTGTTTCACCCTTCCATTTTCCCGAAGAGCCGTGATCCACCTGTATTGCACGCAGTGCAGCTTCTGACAGATTTGGTATCAGGGAGTTGTCGCTGACCCATGGGAAATCCTTGCCAGGCAAGTATGCTCTGCAGCCAGGATATTTGGCCTGAAATCTGGCTTGCCTGATCTCTCTCGATACCTCGTCCAATGAACGGACGCGAGAACCCCTTTCGAACTTGTCGATCAGGTGGTTCTGGAACTTGACCAACAAGTCATCAGGTTCTTCACCGTCTATGTGTAGACATGCAAACACAATCGCTCTGCTGAAGTGGTATTCCTCTACGGGAGGGTAAGGATGGCGCCCCTTGTGAGGGTCTTCATCCGCGTATAGCGCTCTCTTTGCCTCCTGCATGAAGTCATGATATGGCTCTACTCCAAAGGCTCTCAATTGGGTAATCGCGCCATCCATGGCATCGAACCCGCCGTGAATAGTGACGCCGAACCAGCCATTCTCGTTTTGGTTCTTCAGTATCTTCTTGACAGGTTTAGAGTCAAGGATCTGATCTTGCAGTTCAAGCATATCGGGGTTCTCTATGCTGACTGACAGCACATCTCGCTTGACTATGTACTTCTGCGATGAACTGCCGTGCGTGAGTATTAGGTCAATGATCTCTTGCTTCGTCATCGTATTACCCCCCCGGCCCCAGGCCAAGTGAAGCCTGCTGAACCCTGTCGCTAACCCACCGACTACTCAAAGTCTGGAAACCTTGTTTCCTTCGACAGAATGCCTATGTATTCCTATTTGGTTCTTGACAACACGCATCAAGTGCTCAACGATGTGGGGGAAGGCTGCTCCACGCGATGACCGTTACTGAATAAAGGGGGCTGAGCATCATGAGAGGAGTCAATGGCCGCGTGTATGTGCTCCATAGAAAAGCCACGCGTAGAAAGAAAAAGCTCAAGATCGTCCTGATGATCCTCTGTGCAGTGATGATCCTGTTCTCCATCGGCTCGGCCATCGCAGTGAAGATCCTCTACGACGAGAGCTTCCGCCGAGCCGATAGGCCGCAATTCTCGGCGTACCTGAGGTACGAGGATATCCCCGAGTATGACAGAAGGGTCGTTCAGTTCAAGTCAGGTCGGAACACCCTGACCGGCTATCTGTACGGCGAGGGCAACGGGAAGGGCCTGGTTGTGATAGCCCACGGACTGGGAGGCGGAGCCGAGAACTACCTCGCGGAGACCATCTACTTCGTGGATCAAGGCTGGGCCGTGTTCGCATACGACTGCACCGGAAGCCATGCTAGCGAGGGCGACAGTACTGTCGGACTGGCACAGTCGATGCTGGATCTCGATGCCGCGCTCACCTACATAGAGGGCGAAGATGATCTGAACCATCTGCCGGTAATGCTGTTTGGGCACAGCTGGGGCGGGTTCGCCGTTGCAAGCGTGCTCAACTACGACCATCCCGTCGCCGCGGCGGCCAGTGTAGCGGGGTTCAACTCGCCCATCGAGATGACATTTGAGCAGGGGAAAAGAGTATTGGGGTGGTTTGCCTACTTCGAATACCCTTATATGTGGCTGTATCAGACCATGCTGTTCGGCAAGGCCGCTTGGGCCTCGGCGGTCGACGGCATCGACAAGGCGGGCATTCCCGTCATGATCATCCACGGCGATGAGGACAGCACCATATCCTACACCGGAGCTGCAATCATCGCGCATCGAGATGAGATAACCAATCCCAGGGTTGTCTACAAAACCTGTAGCACAGAAAGTCACAACGGTCACAGCAGTCTGTTTTATTCGGAGGCAGCAATCAGGTACATGGAGGAAAAGAACCGGGAGTACAGAGAGCTGTATGACAGCTACGGTGGAGAGATACCCGACGACGTCAAAGTCGGCTATTACGCAGGGATCGACAGATCCCTGACGAGCGAGCTTGACAGGGATTTCATGGATGACGTCAACCAGTTCTTCGAGAGTGCACTAGAAGGCCGCGCCGGCTGAGATGAGTGCGGCGCGATCTACGAAGGCCGCGTGGGCCAATACGGTCGGTTCCATCAGAGAGGGTTGCGGCAGTTAAGACGGCCGGTGCGACAGGAGAAGCCGTCAGACTGAAAGGGTGCGGTGAGTTCCGCTACGCCCTTGCTCTTTCAGCTACGTGCAGGATGTTCTCTCCTAGAACCCTCGCCTGTCGCAGCCTCCTTTCATCCCTCAAAATGTCTCCAGGCTTATCTGCCACTGCCGACACACCGTTCAGCTCACCGGGCACGCATATGACGCCCATAGACAGGAAGAAGTTATGGATCACGGTCAGCGCGATGCTCTGGCCGCCGCCGGTTCCTCTTCCGACCGCGATCGCCCCGCCAAAGCGCCCTGCGAGAGGCTTCGTAGGCCGCACGGCATAAGCTCTGTCGAAGACAGCCTTTAGCTGTGCTGACACGTTCCGGAAGTAAACGGGAGTGCCGATGATCAGAGCGTCGCAATCACGGAAGTCCTCGTATATCTGCCCCATATCATCGTCAATGGCGCACACTCCGGTCTCGCGACAAGATTCACAAGCCCGGCAAGGGGCAATCGCATAGGCGCTCAACCCGACGAGCTGCTGAGTCGCTGACAGTCCAAGGATGCTCGCCAGCAGATGCGGCACAATGTCGAATGTGCACCCGACAGCTGCAGCGATGCCGGCGCGCCAGCTTTGAGCCATCCCGGTCGAGATGGTGTAGATTGCACCAGTGCCGGGCATCAGTACGACTATCAATGATGCGACTAGGAATTGCATAGAAAACATGCGATACCTCCGGTTTCTCAACGAGCCTTAATCCAGACACGTCGTTGCATTCTCCGATCATCTGTATGGGTGCCTCTCCGGGCGCACCGAGCGATAGTGATCAAGCTGACTCTACTGCAGGTTGAGGTTTGCTGCCGCCTGGATGAGACTCTTGATCGCGTCTATCCTTGTGTGGATGCGTCTAGCTGCAACCCACGTCATCACTTCATTAGCACCCAAGGTGGCGAGGACGTCGAGGCACGGTCCTCGAGTCCTCGCCTGCTTCAAACACTGAACTGTCGCACCGCACTGTAGACTGGAATCAAGCAGCTGGCCGGCATCGTGTGAGGTGGTCTCTGTGTCGACCGGGCCGACGCGAGTAAGCATGTTCAGCTTCGGTGAGCCATCAGAATCCTGGCGTGCCTGGCATGGGAGATGAAACAGAGCTGCCAAAAACCAGAGGTCATCCAACCAGATTTTTCCCTTTCTCATGCTACCATTCGTGCCTGTATCTGTCAATTGGTCATAGGCAGCTTCATCGGTTCGGTGCCGATCTGCTTGAGACTGAATCCGCCTCTGCTCCGACCCGCTTGACAAGGAGCGCGACGTCGCTTCGGCGCCCATTGTCCCGCCGTACTTTGTAGTGAGCACTCGTTGCTTCCGCCCGGGTGGCTACCGGGTTTCCGGCCGCAAAAACACTTTGTTCAGGTCCAGGTTGAGCCCCGGGAACTCCGGGTGAGAAAAGGCATCACCGGGTCCGCCGACGTAAACCAATGTGTAGTTCTCGTCCCTCAACACGTAGGCTTCCAACAGGTTTTCCTCAGGATCTACGAGCCAGTAGTGACGCACTCCAGCCCGCCTGTAGATCTCCATCTTGCGCAGTCTATCCTTGCGGCGGTTCGAAGGAGACATGATCTCAACCACTAGATCGCAGGGACCGTCAATACGCTCTTCGCGGAGGATCTCTCTTCGGGTGCTGGATACATAGAGTATGTCCGGCTGCACGACAGTCTTGCTTCCAAGCGTGACGTCCAGCGGTGCACACAAGACGTCACAACCCGGGTCATATTGGTAGAAAAACGCTGCCAACTGCAGAAACAACGCTCCGGATACCCGTTGGTGACTCAGTGAAGGAGATGGTTCCTTCAGCAAGACCCCATCAAGAATCTCGTATCTGTAGCCCGGAGCCTCCGGGATCTTCAGATAGTCCTCATACGTGTACTCGCCCTGCTTTATGTAGTAGGAGGGTTCCTCCCTGACTAGCTCGCTGCCCACCAAGGCCGACAAGACATCGTCTTTCCTGTACCTGTATTGCTTCGGTCCCAGCTCTATCACAGGAATCCTGCCCTGGCGCGTGTACCGCCAGATCGTCTCCACCGATAGGTTCAGCAGCTCCGCCAACTCGTGTGCGGTCAACAGCTTCTCCATAGCCGATCACCCAGGTTCATTATACAACTAAACACAACTCATATCAAGTAAAAGCAAGTATGATCTCTTGCAGCAGATGATGACAACACCGGTTGACACCACCCATTGTTGGTCGTATAATGAAACTGGCACTGGTGAAACGCTTCAGCAACGTGGAGATGACCAGGCGGATCTGACACGGCGGTGATGGCTCTGTGAGAAAGCGAGTTAGCATAAAGGACGTCGCACGGGAGGCGGGAGTATCGGTCACGACGACTTCCTATGTCCTCAGCGGCAAGAAAGATGCCCGCATCAGTGCGGAGACGGCTCGGATCGTAAAGGAGACTGCCGAGAGGCTCCATTATGTCCCCCGTATGTCGGCGAGGACGATGATAAACCAGAAGTCGAAGCTCATTGGAGTCATCATCCCTCAGACGGGCTCCAGCAGCCACTTGATGTTCAGCAACCCGTTCTACGGAGAGTTCCTCAGCGCCGTGGAATACACCATCCGCCAGAACGGCTACCACCTGCTCATCTCGGGAACCGGACCGAATCAGGACTACTCGAGCATCGCACAGATGCGGGAACTCGACGGCATCATCATCCTGGGGACGTATCCATGCAGCTTCCTTGATGAGATGAAGACTACGGGCATTCCTGTCGTGCTCGTCGACGCGTATGTAGATGATCACTACTTCCACACGGTCAGCATCAACGATCGCCATGGAGGCTACTTGGCAACGAAGTACCTGATCGACAATGGGCACACGCGCATCGCATTCGTGTCAGAGGCTCTCCGCGACTATGGCGTTCACATGCAGCGGTTTCGAGGTTATCAAGACGCACTGAAAGAGGCTGGGATCGGGCTGGACGAAAAGTGCCTCTACACCTGTGACGTCTCGTATGACAGCAGCTATGAACTCGCGCCGGAGATAATCGCTCGCGGGAACGGAGAGACGGCCGCCTTCGTTACTGCGGACATAATGGCGCTTGGACTGATAAACGGCTTGAAGTCGACAGGCGTGTCCGTCCCCGATGACATATCGATCATTGGCTTTGACGACGTCCCGCTGGCTACGATGTGTCTGCCGCAGATCACCACTGTGCATCAGGACATCACCAAGAAGGGCTCGACTGCGGCGGAGATCGTCATCGAGGCTGTAGAGGGTGGGCCGAAGCGCGATGTGATCTTGCCTCTCTACATCGTAGAGCGCGACAGCGTGAGGAGACTAGAGCCGCAAGAACTCGCGAAAGGATTGTCCATATGCAGTTGACTCACATGCCATGCGGCGTGGCCCCGTTTGCGGACTTCGGATATCACCGGTACCCGGCCAATCCCGTTCTTGGAGATAAGGTATCTCTGGGACTGATGGTTGAGAGAGCTGAGGGGGAACTCACGGCACAACTCACCTGGGAGAAGGACGGCGTCAGTATGCCTGCACTCGTTGGCCAACGAACGTCCTCTTCGAATGACGGACGACTCCTGTACGTGTTCGAACTCGGGAGAATGGATGGGCTGCACACTGTCAACTACCGCTTCACTGCCTCCGATGAGACGGGAAGCGTCACCACGAAGCCATTCGGCTTCAAAGTGCTAAAGCAAGATGTGCTGTGCGGGCCCGTGCGTCTCCTGAGGGGCGACAGTTGTGCATACGCGTGTTTCGGGCAGCTGCTTCTGTGTCTCAATTGGTCCAGCGGCCTGCGCATCACCACTCTGTCAGTAGAAGCGGAGGTCGAAGGCACGGAAGTCGACGCCATACATGAGCATCTCGGCACTGGTTTAGTCTTGAATATTCAGAAAGAACCCTTCACTTGGGAGCTGAAACGTTACACTAAGTCTCTCGTTCTGGTCGAAGGCTCTTCGTACAGGCTGTTCGTCGACGGCGAGGGCTCCGTCCACCGCATCACTTACCGCCCTGTAGTCGCAGGCACGCATATTGTTGGCATGGGCGAGCGCTTTGACAACATTGATCAAAGGGGAAACCAGCTTCTCTGCAGGGTGGTCGAGAAGTTCACGCGGCAGGGAAGCAACAGCTACATGCCAATTCCGTTCTTCTTCACAGACCAGGGTATCGGGTGGCACTCGAGCACCCGCCGCAGACTGTGGTTTGATGCCAGTGACGGCCTGTGCCTGTCGTTCGAGACGCCGCTCACGGGCGTTCTCACAGAGGAATGGTGGATGACAGGAGACCCTGAGACCCAGCTGGCACAGCTCCACAAGCTTACAGGTAGGGCCGTACTGCCTCCCAAGTGGGCATTTGGTGTGTGGATCTCCTCAAACGGGTGGAACACCCAAGCGGAGGCGATCGAGCAGCTCGAAGCGCTAGCGCGTGAAGGCTTGCCTGCGACCGCAATGGTGCTGGAGGCATGGAGTGACGAACGGACCTTCTATGTTTTCAACGGCGCACAACACCCGCCGCTGGATCAAGAAAAACCATGCACTTATGACGACTTCGTCTTCCCTGAGGGTTGTCAGTGGCCCGACCCCAAGGGAATGGCGGAAAGACTGCGGGCGGCAGGCATCAACCTGATCCTGTGGCAGATCCCAGTGATCAAGTACGTCGATCCTGCAGTCGAGGACCCCGGAAGCCAACTCCTAAGCGACGAGGCATACGCGATTGAAAAGGGATATTGTGTCACGAACGACGACGGCACGCCCTACCGCATCACAGACGGATGGTTCAGGGGCAGCCTGCTGTTGGACTTCTCGAATCCCGAGGCAGTCAGCTGGTGGTTCAGGAAGCGCCGCTACCTGCTGGACACCCTTGGCGTCAGAGGTTTCAAGACCGATGGAGGCGAGTTCCTGTTCGATGACGGCGCCCGTCTACACGACGGTCAGACCGGCGAGACGGCTCACAACACCTACCCGGGGCAATACATAGCTGCATACAACGACTTCCTGCGCCAGCACGGTACACAGGGGATAACGTATTCCCGCGCCGGCCATACGGGTGCACAGACACAGCCAATCCACTGGACAGGCGACCAGCTGAGTGAACCCAGCGAGGTTCGAGCCCAGCTCACAGCTGTTCTCTCCGCCGGTCTGTCGGGCATTCCGTTCATGACGTTTGACCTCGCCGGATTCGCCGGACCGCTCCCGAGCCCTGAGCTATACCTGCGCTCTGTCGCGATGGCCGCCTTCTCCCCTATCATGCAGTGGCATTCGGAGCCTCGCGGCGGTCAGTTCTTCCCTACAAAGAGAGACTGGTGGAACAACGACCGCAGTCCATGGAACCTGGCGTCCTTCTATGGCGATGAGAGGATCATCTCGATCTATAGGCTGTTCGCCAATCTTCACATGAACCTGTTGCCCTATATCTATCAGGAAGCCGTTCACTGCACGAGGGCTGCCAGGCCGATGATGGCACACCTGCTCATTGACTATCACCACGATCGAAATGCCTGGAAGGTCCACGATCAGTACATGCTCGGGCGCGACCTGCTCGTTGCACCGATCCTGGAAGAGAAGGCCGGCGGACGCCTGATCTATCTGCCCGAAGGGATCTGGCATGACCTGTTTCTCGGCGGAATTCTGACCGGCGGGCGGTTCATTGACTACCCATGCCCGCTCGACCGGCTGCCCGTTTTCGTTCGTGACGGCGCGGCGATAGCCATCAACCTAAACGAGGCCGGCATCATGGGAGCCCAGGATGTGTCCGGCGGCGTCGGCAACGACGTCTCCGACTACACCCGGCTGGCATTTCTCTGTTTTGGAAACGCCAGCTGCGAGTTTGAGGACGACCTGGGGAACCGTCTGTCAGTCAGAGGCCGCCGCGTCGTCGGTACCGGACTCACCCAGGTAGACTTGATAGACGCCAACAAGGCGGGCAATGACTGCTTGGTGTTCGGCCGCGGCATGGAGCTCGTCTCCGTGACCGTTGAGAAACATTGAGCCCTCATGGCGAAAGCCGTACAATAAACTAAAGGGCGAGGAGGAAACGACATGAAAAAGCACTTCCCTCTGTTGCTGGCGGTTGTAGTGCTGCTGTGTGCGGCATTGCCCGCCATGGCCGCCGATCGGCATTCTGTCAGTGGTAAGGTAGTACTAGCCGTTCCTTCAGGCGAGTTCGCCGAGATCCGACCCGTCATGGATGCGTTTGAGAAGGCATACCCGAACATCGAGTTGACCGTGACTCCGTTTGACGGCGAATCAGGTCCCTACCTGACTGCAGCGGCTACCAGCGGCACGCTGCCCGATGTGCTCTGGGGAGACTGGACTGACTTCACCTACGCAGTGGCTAGCGGTTACGTGCGGCCCCTGGACGACCTGCTGGCGAACGACCCCGACTTCGCCTATGTTCCGAAGGCGCTGGTCGAGCCCTATGTCTATGGCGGCAAGACCTTTGCAGTGCCCGACCAGATCCACGCCCGCATGATCGCAATGAATACGGATCTGCTCGACGAACTGAACCTGGACGTCCCGCCGTACGACTGGACGATCGACGAGTTCATCGAGCTCCTCAAGGCCGCGACAACCGACAAGACGGCCGGTGCAGTGGTTCTGTACGACCTCGACAGTGTGATCTCCGCTCAGCAGGATGGCTACTGGAGCCCGGCCTACAACTTCAAGGAGCGGAAGTTCGAGTTCTCGAAGTACTGGCTGCCCGGAATCAACCTCCTCCTCGAACTGCGGGCGGTGCCGGGCCTCGAGATATTCAAGATGCGCAACTTCGGCAAGCCGCTCGCCGAGGGTGAGTCCAACGACTACACCGTGAAATTCGGCACGGCCGGAGCTAACGACAACCACTACGCCTTCAAAGAGGGGTTCGCTCTGCTGGCAACGGGCGCTTCGTGGGAAGCCAACTGGATGCGGCAGCAGGTCAAGCCCAGTTGGGAATACTGGCCGTATCCTCGCATGACTGCAGACAGCGACATCAGGGTTCCCATCCATGTCAACCATACCTACATGATGTCGACAGTCAAGGACGAGAACCTCGCCGCGGCTTTTGAGGTTCTCAGATGGGTCTCTTACGGTGTCGAGGGCAACTTGAACAAGATGGACATCTTCGCCGCTCGTCCTCCTGAGCAGACGACAGAGGGTAAGCTGTACTTCCTGTGGTACTTCCCAACCACTCAGCACCCAGATGTGAAGGCCAAGTTTGCTGAGAATCCCTACGTCACAGAGGGGCTGAAGGTGGTCTACGCTAACATCACCAACAGCTTCCGCGATGACCTGAACAAGATCATACCAGGGTACAACCTGATCTTCACCGGCGAAGTATGGGATAGGCTGAACGGAGCGCGTGAAGGGACCATGGATCCGGCTGCTGTCGCGGCCTGGCTGGATGAGACGGTCAACAAGAGTCTCGCCGAGCAATGGGCTGCCTTCGAGGCCAGACTTGCTGAGTAGGCGTGACGTCAACCTGCGGGGCGGAGGCGCTTCGCCTCTGCCCCTCTTGTTCGAATCCCGTGGAGTGATACGGATGCGACGCATGATGGCAGCTATGACACTCATCTTCAGTTGGCTGTGCGTTCTGCTGCTCGTCTGCCGGGTCCATGCAGGCATTGAGGAGCGTTGGCTGAGCGTGCCTGAGGAACATATCGTGGCATCCGTAAGCTGCGGGGATCAGGTGGTGCAGGCCGGTGAGACACTCCCGGTATCGCTCTCCGTTCCCGAGGCTGGCGAGTACCATGTACTGCTTTCGTACAGTCCCCTGCAAGCAGGCCTGTTCAGCAGCATCGTGCTTGTCGAGATCGATGGAGTCGAGTTGCGCAGCGCACTGCCTTTCCTCTGGAGGGACATACCGGGCGACATCCGCTACGACAGGTACGGCAACGAAATCCTTCCTGACCAGGAGCTTTGCGAAGCAGTCACCAGCTCATATCTCGAGCCATACACAGAGCATGCCGGCAGGCCATATGTCATAGCCCTGACTCCCGGCACGCATACCGTTTCCGTGACGCCCGAGAACTACCCGCTTTGTCTGAACGCGGTCGCCATTGTTCGCGGGCAAACTGACGTCTCCTACGAGGAATACTCGCCTTCATTCGCCGACAAGCCCTTGGGCAAGGATTTCATAGTCATAGAGGCTGAGGACTACTCGCTGAAGAGCGATTCGTTCATCCGAGGAACTTCGGTGAGGAACATGGCCGTCTCGCCGAGCGACCCAGTGGTCCAACGCATCAACGCTCTTGCACACACCTCCTTCAACAAGGTCGGCCAGAAGGTGCTGTATGAGTTCGAGGTAGAGACTGCTGGCCTCTATGCCATTGCCTTTGCATATTCCCAACCTCTGAAGCCTGGAATGCCGGTGTTTCGGACCGTCGAGATAAACGGCAAGGTGCCGTTCATCGAGTTCAGGGACTTGGCCTTTCCGCACACCGGTATGAACATCTATGACAACCTGGTTCTCGGGAAGAACCGGGCTCAGCGAGAAGAGATGCCGTACTACGTGTACCTAGATAAAGGTACGAATACTATCGCCGTCAAGGTGACCGCAGAACCAATAGACCAGATGTATGCCCGCCTCACGGAGATCATTGGGGAAATGAACGCGGCGACGCTTCAGATCAAGAAGCTCACAGGCAAAAACACCGATGTTGCGAGCAGCATGGATGCGAACCGCACATGGAACGTACTGAACTATATGCCCGGCATCTTGGACGACCTTGAACGCTGGCAGACAGAGCTTCTCGGCATGTACGAGACGCTGCGGGAGATCAGCGGCGCGCCGCCCACGTTCGCTAACGACCTAGTTCTTGCGGCGCAGAACCTGCAGCGGTTGAAAGACGATCCGCGCAGGCTCCCAAACAGGATAGCCCTGCTTGGCGATGACGCAAGCTCCGCTGCGCAGTTGCTCGGATCGCTCTTGCCAAAACTGTCCGAACAGAACATGAGCATAGATAGGATCTACATCTATGACGGCGTTGCGGAGCTCCCGTCCCCCAAGGAGAGCCTCTGGGCGCGGTTCGCGGCCGGCATCAAGCAATTCCTGCACTCATTCACTCCTGTAATGAACGAAACCGCCAAGCGCGGAGACGGCGGTCGCCTGACCGTTTGGGTCAACAAGTCCTCGCAGTATGTAGAGGTGCTTCGAGAGCTGACTGCAACGAGCTTCACGCCCCAGACAGGCATCGGGGTCACCTTCTCGATCATGCCGAAAGAGGACAAACTCATCCTGGCAAACGCGTCGGGCACAAATCCTGACGTGGTTGTGGGAATAGCTGCGCACTATCCCTTCGATTTTGGCGTGAGAGGACTGGCCAAGAACCTTCTTGAGTACGAGGACTTCATCTCATGGTACAGCAAGGAGTACAACCTGGAGTCACTGGTTCCCATGGCGTTCAACGGCGGGATCTATGGGGCCTGCGACACCCATGAGTTCCGTGTGCTGTTCTACAGGAAAGACATACTCGAGATGCTGGGGCTCTCAGTCCCTCAGACCATGGACGACGTGAGGGCAATGATTCCCACGCTCCATCGAAACGCGATGAGCTTCAGCATTCCGCTCTCGACAAACATGGAAGGCTACAAAGGCTTCCAGCAGACTATGCCGTTCGTATACCAAAACGGTGGAGATATCTACTCCGCAGATGGCATGTCTGCGACACTGACCGACCCGCGCACGGTCAAGGGTCTGAGGGAAATGTGCGACCTGTACAGGGTATACGGGTTGCCAATCAATGTGAGGAACTTCTTCAACTCCTTCAGATCCGGCGTGATACCCCTTGGCATATCCGACTTCGCCACCTATCTGCTCCTTCAGACGACTGCGCCTGAACTGGCAGACTTGTGGGACATCGCGCTCGCGCCCGGCGTCGAGAGCGAGGACGGGACCATTCTGCGGTACCAAGCCGCCGCTGACACGGCTACGATGATCTTGTCCAATACGAACATGCCTGATGAGGCCTACGCTTTCCTCAAGTGGTGGTTGTCATCAGAGACCCAGGTGAGGTTCGCAACAGAGCTGCAGCGGAAGTACGGCCCAGAGTACAAGTGGAACACTGCCAACCTGGTCGCGTTCGATCAGATGGGATACCCGGAAAAGCACAAGCAGGTCATTCTATCCATGTGGCGGGACTGGCAGAAGGAAACCCCTCGCCACATTGCAGGGTACATGATGGAGCGCGAGATAAGCAACCTGTGGGGATCGGTGGTCAGAGACGGCGAGCCGTTCATGCCCACCCTCGATCAGGCGGAAATGGCGGTTAACAGGGAGATGCTCCGCAAGCTCTACGAGTTCGGCTTCGTCGACGCGAACGGCAATATGATTCGTCCCTACAACAACCGCACCGTCGAGGACCTCAAGGCGGCGCTGCAGCGAGAGGAGGCCGCACAATGACACCGGTATTGCGAAAGCGTGTGCAACAAGAGTTGGGCGCTTTGCAGCCGAAAGCGGCGTCCGTCCTGCCCCGCCGGGCGTTCCTTGACCGCCACAGCGTGTTGGTTCTGCAGTTGCCGTTTCTGACGCTGTTTGGTCTGTTCGTCGTGCTTCCGGTGCTGGTAGCAGTCGGACTGTCCTTTACAGACTTCAACGCGATCCAGACGCCTAACCTCGTCGGGCTCAGGAACTACGTCGACCTCCTGACCAGAGACGTAATCTTCATGCAGCACGCGCTCCCCAACACGGTGCTGTTCTCACTGGTGGTTGGCATCGGCGGATACCTTCTGTCGTTCTTCATGGCCTGGTCGCTGGCACAACTCACTCGTGGATGGCGCACTGTCCTGGCAGTGATCCTGTATTCGCCGTCGCTCACAGGCACTGCCATGATGAGCTCGGTGTGGCGCGTGCTGTTCAGCGAGGACAAGGTTGGATACCTGAATGCCTTCCTTCTGAAGCATGACCTGATACAGACACCGGTTGCATGGCTGACCAGCCCCGCCACTCTGATGCCCATAATGATCATCGTATCGCTGTGGTCGTCCATGGGCATCGGCTTCCTCGCCATGCTGGCGGGGATACTGAACACGCCCAGAGAGCTGTATGAAGCCGCATACATCGATGGAGTGACCAACCGTTGGCAGGAAATCATGTATGTGACCATCCCGGCCGTCAAGCCGCAGATGCTGTTCGGCGCTGTCATGACGGTCATCGGCACCTTCCAGAATGGGTCCATCGGCGTAGTTTTGTCGGGCGGCCAGAACCCGACACCCGGCTACGCTGGACAGTTGCTGGTTTCACACATAGAGGACTACGGCTTCATTCGATATGAGATGGGATATGCCGCGGCCGTATCGGTCGTGCTCTTGCTGATCATATACGGTATCTCCAAGATCGCCAAACGGATGTTCAGCGAAAGGGAGGATGCCTAAGTGAGCAGGACAGTTCGAAGAAATCGGATTCGGGTCATCGGCATCAACCCTACTCGTTTCGACCGGGGCCAGCTGAAGTTCCTGGCCTATCTGATTCCGGTGGCCGCGGTCATGATGCTTCCCATACTATTCATAGTCTCAAACGCGTTCAAGCCGCTGGATGAGCTGTTTCTGTACCCACCGAGGTTCATCACGACGCGGCCGACTCTTCAGAACTTCGCGAATCTGGCTGCAACATCAGCTAACAAGGCGATCCCGGCCTCACGATACCTGTTCAACAGCCTTGTCTCTACGCTGTCGGTGGTCGTCCTGAATCTGTTCATCACTTCGGCCGCAGCTTTCTGCATGAGCAAGAAGCGGTACCGCCTGAAGAGGATGCTGTTTGAGCTAAACACGATCTCCCTGATGTTCGTTCCGGTCGCTGTGGCTATACCTCGATATTTCATAATCGAGAAACTGGGACTGATAGACAGCTTCCTCTCCTCCATTATTCCACTGCTGGCCATGCCTGTCGGACTATTCCTGGTCAAGCAGTTCATCGACCAGATACCGGACTCGATGATCGAGGCTGCGTACGTAGACGGCGCCAGTGATTACTTCATCGTGACCAGGATAATCATGCCCAATATAGCGCCTGCTCTGGCCACCGTGGCTACACTCACCTTCCAGTCGGCGTGGAACTCGACTGAAGCATCGGTGTACTACATCAACAACGAAGCAATGAAGAACTTCGCGTTCTATTTGACCACCCTCACGGTGGGCGGAGGCAACGCCTACGACATGGTGGGCGCGCTGACTGGAGCCGGAAGTGCTGCAAGCGCTGTCGCGGGCATGGGCGTCGCGGCCGCGGGAACGCTCATCCTGTTCGTGCCTAACCTGGTGCTGTTCATCCTCCTGCAGTCCCGGGTGATGAACTCGATGGCGCATTCGGGCATGAAGTGAGGAGGGGCCGGGATGAAGCGGATCGCTGTGCTAGTCAACATCATACTGATCATGGCCAGCTTCCCTGCCGATGCGCTAGAGTCGACCGCGCACACGTACACGATGGGCGTAGACTTCCACTACGTCAGGACTCACAGCGCATACATCCCGAGCAGCGTGATACTGCGAGAGCTGAACATGAAGTCACCAGAGGATCTGCACATCGTGGGAAAGACGATGTACATTGCAGACACCGGCAACAGAAGGATCGTACGCTTCCAGATGGACACTGGGCAAGCGGACTTCCTGGGCGTGGGCCTGCTGCAGCAACCCACCGGAGTCTCGGTTCTGGCTGACGGGCGGGTCGTCGTGGCAGACTACGGCGCCCGGGCGATCGTCATCCTGAACCCAGACGGCAATGAAGTTGTGCAGACCATCGGACGACCCGATGCCTTGCTCTTCGGCGAATCCACCCCTTACAAGCCTCGAAAGGTCGATGTGGACAAGTACGGAAACATCTACGCGACCAGCGAAGGAACACATGAAGGGATCCTCCAATTCGATGCCAGTGGGGTCTTTGCCGGCTTTTTTGGAGCAAACGAGGCGAGGCGCCCCACCCTGAGGGAGTGGATCGAAGACCTCATCTTCACAGAGGAGCAGCGGCAACAGCAGCCGCTCAGAAATCCCCTCAGCGTTGTGAACATCGAGGTGTCAAAGGAGAACCTTATCTACTCAGTCACGCAGTTCGACGCTCGCCAGTCACTCAAGAAGCTCAACATGGCGGGTGTCAACATCATGAAGACCTCGGCGTTCTTCGGCGAAACGAACTTCGTGGACGTCGCCATCGGCAAGAATGGAGAGATATTTGCCGTAACGGACACAGGGGCTATTACTGAATATGACAAGGACGGCCGTTACCTGTTCGCGTTTGGCGGCCGGGCCGTCTCATCGGATCGCAACGGCCTGACCAGTGTAGTCAGTTCCATAGAAGTGGACGACGACTACAACGTGTTCGTGCTCGACAAGCACCGCGGGGTGGTGCAGCCGCACGTGCCCACACGCTTCGCACAGAGCATACACTTAGGACTCGTTCACTACCAGGAAGGCAGGTATGCGGATGCGGAGAGCATCTGGCTCGAGTTCTTGCGCCTGACGCCTCGAGCAGCTTTTGCCCATTGGGGCTACGGACTCGCTCTATGGCAGACCGGCCGCTACGCAGAGGCCAAGTACCACCTCGAGCTCGTGCGCGACTTCGACTATGCCTCCGACGCCTACTGGGAACTGCGCAACGCCTGGCTCATGCGCCGTCTCCCCGCGCTGATCGTTTCATTTGCCGCGCTTTGGCTGGTGCTTCTGCTGATCCGCTTAGTCCGCAGCAGGCGCGACTTCCTCAGCGCAGCTTTGTACGCGTGGCGGAAGCTGTCGACTCGCTATCGCCTGGTGTCAGATCTGGGCTTCATGAAGCGGATGGTGTACAACCCAGTCGATGCGCTGTACGAGTTGAGGGCAGGCGCACGCGGGAGCGTTCTTTCGGCCTGCGTTCTGTACGTTCTTGCCCTCGCGGTGTGGCTGGTGGACAGCATACTGACGGCTCCGATGTTCAACTCAATGAGGTTCGCGGAGACGTGGGCGAACCCGGCGGTCATTATTGCATTGGCGCTGATTCCTGTCGCACTGTTTGTTATAGGCAACTACTTCGTCAGCTCCATCAGCGACGGAGAAGGGTCGTTCAAGAACGTATTCATCGCCATGGCCTACGCACTGTCCGTCTACATCGTTGCGACCCCGTTCACGACGCTCCTGTCTCACGCATTGACGCTGAATGAGGCGTTTGTGCATCGCCTGCTCAAGTTAGTGATCAATGGGTACACGTTCGTCCTCGTGTTCACGGCAGCCAAGGAGATACATGGCTACTCAGTTGGCGGAACTGTGAAGAACCTAGCTCTGACAGCCTTCTTTATGGTGTTGGCATCAACTGCGATGGTCGTGCTCTACATGATGTGGAGCGAACTGGTGGACTTCGTTGCCACGCTCGCGGAGGAGGTGCGGTACCGTGTCTAGACGTTCGATGGCGTTCACGTCGACTTTCGGAGTGCGCCTGCCAGTATTCGGAGTGTTCTTGTCACTGCTCGGATTGCTCTTGCCGATACTCGCGGTGTTTACCTGCGGCAACGCAGTGAGGGCCGAAGGCATGACCGTTGCGCCGATCGACCGTCAAACCATGGAGATAGCCTCCAACCGCCACGTGCAGCCCTATGGTGAGATCAAGACAGTGACGAGCACTCTCGACACCGATGGGTTCGAACTAGTAGCCAAGACAGACCGGGCGGAGCTCTGGCTGTCGGAAGCCTATCACACGATCCGGATCGTGGACCTCCGCACAGGCTATGTGTGGGGCGCCATACCGCTCGAGGGCGCACGCAATCTCAATGCATCCTGGAGGAGCTACGCTGGTTCTATCGTGTCCATCGAGGTCTATGACTCCCGCAACGTCGAACGGCGCTATGGACTCCTTGGAAACGCCAAGGTTGAGTATTCTCTTCTGGAAGACGGCTTTGCGTTCTCTGCGGACTTCGAGCAACTGGGCATTGCACTTGCGGGCAGCATTCGGCTTGTGGGCAACAAGATCACATTCGAGCTCGAGGAAGGCAGTCTGGTAGAGCGGGGCAGCTATCGACTGAAGTCTCTGGCATTCCTGCCGTTCCTCGGAAGCGTATTCGGCGATGAGATAGAAGGCTGGTTCCTGCTCCCTGACGGACCCGGAACCCTGATGCGCTTCCGCCCACCGGGAAGCTACGTCGCGGGCTATGACAACAGAATCTACGGCACAGACCTCGCTGTGGGTGAGCTCTCGGAGCCGCAATCGCTCGGCACCAGCAGACCCAATGACTACGTCGTCTCTCCAAACCAGGTTCTTGTACCAGTGTACGGCATTGTTCATGGGATCAGGCAAAACGGCTTGCTGTGTGTCATCGAGGAAGGCGCGCACTACGCCTCTATCGTAGCGACGCCTGCAGGCCTGAACAACATGAGATACAACAGCATCATGGCACGATTCGAGTACCGCCAGAGCTACAGCCGAACCGCCACGCGCTCAGGGGCGGGTGCCCTGGTGCCCCAGGAACACATGAACATATTCACGCCGAAGCAGTCTCTGTATCTGCTCTGTGGGGCCCAGGCGGACTACGACCAAATGGCTGTCTTCTACAGGGATCTGCTCACGGCCGATGGCACTCTTGGGCGTTCGCTCGACGAGATTCACCTGCACATCTGCATCTTGGGTGCAGACGTTCGGCCGGTGGCGCTGTGGAAGCAATGGCGCACGTTCACCACTGTCAGCGAAGCCAAGGGCATCATCGAGTCTCTTCGCGCAGGTGGCGTCGACGACCTGCTGGTGGTGCTCAGGAACTACACCGACGGCAACGTCGCTGGCAGATCTCTCAACAGCCGCCTCGGCAGCCTGGAGGAACTCGAGGACCTGCGGCGAGAGGTCGAGCGACTGCCAGGGGGAATCGGGGACCTGCGAGAGGGTATCGAAGGACTGCAAGGCGGGATCGATGGACTGCGAGAGGAGTTCTCAGCTGGAGGACGGCTGCTGCTGTACATCGATCCGGTGAGGGCAAACGAGGACCAGATCAACCTGCGTCTGCAGGCTGCACACTCAATGAACAAGAACCCGATCCGCATCCAGCGGGACAACCGCACTGCACTGTACCCTGACACCTACTTCTACCGCCCTGACGTCATCGAACAAGCGACACTTCAGCATACCCGGGCATTCAGCGGGTATGGCGCTGCCGTCGATCAGTTGGGCAGCCGTCTGTTCGGCGACTACTCTACTGGAAAGGAAAGCACCCGGGCAGACAACATGCAGCGGTTCCTGTCACTGCTGAGTGAGCTTCGCGAGCAGCAGGGCGGGCTTTCCGGTCAGCAAGGTGGAATCCACGAGCAGCTAGGCGGACTCGCCGAGCGGCAGGGCGGACACGAGAGCGACAAACACCCGGGTCATGGCCTGGCTCTGTACACGCCGAACCAAATCGCCTGGCCATATGCAGACACCTTCCTCGACTTCCCGCTTGTCGGCGGGCAGTACCTGTTCGAGACGGACACAGTTCCGTTTCTGCCGATCGTGCTCAAGGGGAGTATCGCTCTGTTCGGCCCGTTCCTCAACACGGGCTACTTCGAACGCGACCGCCTTCTCCGCATGGTCGAATATGGCGTCTGCCCGTCGTTTGTCGTCACTGCGGCCCCGAGCAGTGCACTTGCCCGCACCGCTTCAGAGGATTTCTACTCGACCTGCTTCGACGACTGGAGGGAATACATCCTCGAAGCCTACAGGTACGTAAAGGCTGCGCTGGAGACTGTGGCAGGTTTGCGCATCGTGGCGCACACTGCAGAGGACTTCGGGCGTGTCCAAGTGACATATGAGGACGGAACTAGGATACTGATCAACTATACCGATAGCCTTTGGGAGACCGGGCATGGCACGGTTTTGCCTCATGACTACCTGGTTGTCAAGAGAGGACTGATTCGGTAGTGCGGCGCAGAGCGATGTTGAGCATGAAGACACGCAGCGGCCTGGCGGGGCTGGCCTTCTTCTCTCCATGGCTCATAGGCTTCGCCTTTCTCACTCTGTATCCTATGATCTACTCGCTGGTCATCAGCTTCTGTGACGTCAGGATCAAAGTGAGCGGAATCGAGCTGATCTATGTGGGCCTTAGGCACTACATCTACGCCCTGAGGCAAGACACGGAGTTTGTCCCCGACCTGCTCGACAGCTTGTTCTTGATCGCGACAGGCCTCCCGGTCGTGCTGGTATTCTCGTTGATCATCGCACTGCTGCTGAACACGAAGTTCTACGGGCGGGCGTTCTTCCGTGCCGTGTTCTTCTTGCCGGTCATTATCATGTCCGGACCCGTATTGACCCAACTAGTGACGGAAACTGATGCGATGAAGCTGACGATGGACTACGGCCTCCTTTGGCGGTATCTGCGGATCTTCATTGGCAGTCCAAGCGTGAAGTACCTGGGGATCTTCATGGACAATCTCATTCGCACCATGTGGTTCTCGGGAGTGCAGATATTGATCTTCCTCGCGACTCTGCAGAAGATCGACCGCAGCATGTATGAGGCTGCGTCCATCGACGGAGCGACTGGATGGGAGATGTTCTGGCGCATCACCCTTCCCCACCTCAGACCGACCATTGTGATCACCGCTGTGTACACGATTGTGGAGATGGCCGCTGTGTCTTCGGATCCGACCAACGTTAACATCATCGCTCACTTGCGCGAAGTCCACCGGCCCTACAGCTATTCCGCAGCTATGTCGTGGATCTTCGCTCTGGCCCAGCTGCTGCTGATCGGCGTTACCGCTTTGATTCTGGTCGAGAGAGAAGGGAGGAGGCGTTCTTACAGATGATCGCCGGTAGAAAACTGCTGCTTGGAACAAAGGAGCGGACCGGACTCCTCTCATATATGGGCTTGTATGGAATTCTGCTGGGCATGGGTTTCGTGTTCATCTACCCCATGCTCTACATGATATCGACGAGCTTCATGGATACGAAGGATCTCGTAGACGCTACAGTGGCCTGGATTCCTCATCGGGTCAGTCTCGAAGGGTTCGCCAGGGCCGCCCGAACCCTGCACTACTGGGAAGCATTGAGGACCTCCTTGATCTTCTCCTTGTTCCCCGCGCTTCTGCAGACGATCACACTTGCTTTTGCCGGTTACGGCCTCGGCCGTTTTGAGGTGCCCCTGAAGAAGGTCTGGATCGGTTTGATCGTCCTGGTGTTTCTGGTTCCGTCGGCCGTCACCCTCATTCCCCGTTACATGCTGTTCAACAGCTACGGGATGATCAACACCGTGTGGCCGACGATGATCACGGCACTGGGTGGGCAGGGCGTCAAGAGCTCACTGTTTCTGCTCATATACTATCAGTTCTTCTCTTCCTACCCAAAGGCGCTAGACGAAGCCGCCATGATAGACGGGGCCGGCAGGCTCGACGTCTTCCTTAGGGTCGCGATTCCACTGGCTATACCCGCAATCGTGGTCGCGTTCCTGTTCTCCTTTGTCTGGTTCTGGAACGAGACCACACAGCTTCCCCTCCTGTCGGGCACGGCTGCGCGCACACTGCCCATACAGTTGAGGGAGTTTGCCAGCACGTTCATGAAGTACTACCCCGACTCAGACGTCAGCTACGGCGGCGCCCTCAACGAGTCAATCCGCCTGGCTGGGACTCTGCTGTCGATAGCTCCTCTTCTCGTGCTCTATCTGTTCCTGCAGAATCACTTCGTGCAGAGCGTAGAACGCACGGGAATAGCTGGAGAGTGATCGCAGTTGGAGTGCTCCTAGCCAAGAACATGGTGTCTCCACAGCGGCCCGCGTGCCGCTGTTGTCGAGTCGGCTACCTGCCGCTGACCACCTGGCGGACGAACTCGCTGGCCAGTCGCTGCTTCTCGTCAACATAGACCTGCCTGACTCCGCAAGCTCTGCGCAACGCTTCTTGCTTTATCGCTATGTAGGCTTCGCGCAGTTCTGCGCTCTCCCTCAGCCTGTCTCTGAACACCAGGTGGCGAGCAAGCTCCTCCGAGTAATGCGGACATGCGTACAGATGGTGATAAGGCCATTCCTGGCGGTGCTCACAAAACGGCACGGCAGCCGACACCCGCTTGTACGCATATCTGTCTTTGATACCCTGGTCACCGTTGAACACGTATCCCAAAGGCGCCAGGGCGGCGGTTGCTTCCTCAATCGGCACACCCGGCAGCAACTCGATATCTATGTCGATCACCGGTTTGCCGGGCATACCCGGTATCGATGTGCTCCCCACGTGATGAATCTCGCGGGCAAGACCTTCGACGGCTGGTCGAAGAACTGCCGCCAAGGCTTTGAACTCGTCCGGCCAAGAAGGGTCGTACTCGACGACTATGGGCTGACTCATTTCCCGTTCCTCCTAAGGTACCGGCGCTGCGGGTTGGCTGTGATTGCCTATGTCGGAAGACTGCCCGTATTCCACTTCACACTGTCAATCTCCTCTATCCACAAGAAAAAGAAGACCATCGCGAAGGTCAAAGGCGGCCCTGGCAAGCAATTCGTCGTCAGCTGTCACTTCGACCTGCAGCAGATGAGGGCCTGGAGCAGGCTTGGCGGGTATGGACAGGTAGAACTCCGCCGCAATTGTCCCATGCGGACGGATCGCGATCATCAGCAGCTTCCCAGGCTCAAGAATCCAACCGCTCGCTGCCGTGATTGTCAGCCATCCCTCGATCCGCCGGTCAGTATTGTTCTTACCGTTCCTGCCAAATCCTTCTGCTCTGCAGGTCGTTTCACCTGCCTCGTACAGCTGTGCAACTCCTCGTTTCACCACCCATCCCCTGATGGCGCTCGAGTTGCAGGAAACTGGCGCGGCTTTGGCTCAACGCTGAGATCGCGTTGGTCGTGTTCTTACTGCGTCGGATGAACTTCGCTAAGGGAATCCTAAACACAGTGAAGTAGGTATTGGTCAGGATCCCTCGTCTGTCTGCCTGACAAGGCAGGCGACAGCCAATACCAGGAAAAGGAGTTCGCTACTTAAGAGCGAAGATGTGAGCAAGAGCTGTGGGACCCAGCGAGCCTGAATCCAAAGGGAAGCCTGCAGACCGGCTCTCACGAGACACTATTCTGGTCGAAGTGGAGTATAAGCCATGCATTCGTTCGAGCAAGGGTTCCTGGAGAGACATCCAATACCTCATTCACTCCTGCGCACTGTTCGCGCTATAGGAGAGTACAAAGGCAAGGAGACGCTCTTCAAACAGCAGGTGCCTCAAGCGCTTGACTCGTTGCGCAGCACGGCGATCATTCAGAGCACAGTATCATCCAATCGGATCGAGGGAATCAAGGCACCAGAGGACCGAATGGAAAGGATCGCCGAGCACAAGACCGCACCCAGAAACCGGTCCGAGCAGGAAATCGCGGGATATCGTGACGTTGTAGCTACAATACACACCAACTACGCGAATATCCCATTCACCGTCAACACAGTCCTCCAGCTTCATCGCGATCTCTATAAGTTTACCGCCCAGCAGGGGGGACGATGGAAGCTCACAGACAATGTGATCTCCGAAACCCGGCCCGATGGGACGCAGTTTGTTCGCTTCACACCAACTCCGGCATACCTAACAGCCGAAGCCATGGACCGACTCCATATGGCCTTCCGTGAACACATAGAGAGACAGGAGATCGATCAGTTGCTTCTCATCGCTACGTACATACTGGATTTCCTGTGCATCCATCCCTTCACCGACGGAAACGGCAGAATGGCTCGGCTCTTGTCCCTGCTGTTGCTCTACCAATCGGGCTATGAGGTCGGCCGGTACATAAGCCTCGAACGTATAATCGAGGACCACCGGGAAGGGTACTACGACGCGCTCTACAAATCATCTCAGGGTTGGCATAAGAGAGAACACAGCCTGCTCCCCTGGTGGGAGTACTTCCTTGGAGTAGTGCTTCTCGGTGCCTACCGCGAGTTCGAACAGCGAGTTGGTGAACTCGCCTGGTCTCACGGTGCCAAGACCCAAATGGCCAAGGATGCTCTTCACCGGCTCCCAACCGTCTTCCGACTCGCGGATTTGGCACGCGCCTGTCCAGGCGTGAGTCGTCCAACACTCAAGCGAGTACTTAGTGAGTTCAAGGCCAGTGGCCAAGTAAGGTGCATCAAATCGGGCAGAAGCGCCACGTGGGAGAAGATCGGGCACTGGACTTCATGACCGGGTCTAATCATTGGGCTCTGCCGTTGCTGAGCGGTCAGAGATCACTGTCTTCGCCTTCGATCGAATCAAGCAGCGATAAATGGTATCATATATGGCTATAATGGTATCATAAATGGCTATGTTTTGTGCGATTGCGACACCGATTGGCCACAGCATGCATCACAACGCAGGTAACGACACGATTTCGTGCATGCGGTGCGAATGCCCGCTACAACCATCCGGCCTTCTCAAGAACTTCGAGTGCAACATCGCGGATCGGACGGCCGTCGTTCTCTACCTGGAAATCCTCTGCCGACGCCTTCTGAAGTATCTCCTCCAACTCCGCAGTTCGATTCAGGTGCCATTCCAGTCCCGCGCCGATCTCGCGCTGACGGATCCTCGATTCCCTGGTCGCCTGCGAAGCGACCAGGCGACAGACCATGATACAGGCGCCTGGCACAGCTTGCCTGTAACAGTCGAGTTCATCGGAGCATTCAACCACATGGGACACGATCAAGCGCTCACAGCCAGCTTCGCGGTAGTTGGCCCAGACTGCGGCCAGGTTCTTGAAGGCCAAGACGTTGTTGAACTGTCCTATCGGCGGCCACGACCACGAGAGCGAATCGAGGTCCACATAGGCATGCGGGACTTCTCTTTCGCACAAGATGTCTGACATCTCTGATGCTACAGCGCTTTTGCCAGCTCCGATCGTTCCACTCACGATGATCACACGCACATCTGTTGATACAGCCATTGTAGCTACCCTCCGCTGCTGCCCTATCCTGGCCTCACTGATAGCGCTTGCTTCTATCCTGTCTCAGCTTCGCCGATAGCCCGTGTCTCGTCAAGTCTCAACTGCATTCCCAAGCCTGAATCGATAGGTGTCGGGGCTGTTGAGCCACCTCACCACCTCTGCGACTATGTCTGTAGAGTCTACGATGAAGTCAGGGCACTTCGGAGACACCGTGCCGTCCGGGCCTATTCTGGCAATCTCGATCTCTCTGACCTCAACAGGGGTCTTCAGAGGACCAATTAGCCGCAGCAGCTCTTCCAGGTCGTTTTCCATCGCTCTGGTCACCATGCGCTGAACCTCCACCATGCCCTGTTCCTCGACCATCCGCTCTGCCTGCATAGCGCGCTACACTCCGCTGGGCGCGATACCTCGACCGTGCGCCATACTTCCAAGGAAAAGGTTCTCATCGCTAGAATATACATGTAACAGGCCGTGGAGATGACTCACATTCCTGGAACATTCATGAACGAGACCACCTCCACATATGCAGTAAAGGGGGGGTATAGCATGCACATGCATTCAGAGTACCTGGTCATCTTCCTCTACGTCGCTGTGGCGATCAAACTGATTCTTGCGGTGATCGCAGGTCTCTCGACCGGTTCGTTCTGGGCATTCGTCGCCGGTGTTCTTGACTGCATACCGATCGTAGCTGTGCTGGGCGCGTTCATCACTTTGCTGCGCAACCAAGAAGACATCCTGGAGATGATTCCGACGGAAGCACAGAAGCTGGAGACGCGCATCAAGCAGCATCTGTCCGGACAGAACGAAAAACGTGCGAAAACTGCAAGGCGAGCTATGATCGGAGCTATGCGATCTGTCCGCATTGCGGACACAGGGATTTGGCACGCCCGGTTCCCTGAGGTCGAGAGTCGTCCAAGGAAGAGTAACGATCAGAGCTGCTGTTCGTGCGCTGGCTGGCGGCCCGGCCCTATCACGCCGGGCCTTGTCACTCGCGGCGACCATCGGGCCAGGCCTGATGGCTCAAGGCCTAATGACGCCAGGCCGCCGTGCCAGACCTTATGGTGCCAGACCGCTTGATGAGGCTGTCTGGCTTGTGTCGCCGTCGGAGATCTCCAAGGCCCGTACCCTCAGAGAGCGGTCATCAGAGCTCGAGCCGACGTAGAAGAGATAGGTTCCGGGCTCCAGTATCCATGTCTTCCGCTCGCTGCAGTAGTAGCGAAGCTCGTCGATCTCTACAGGGATCGAGACGATCTTCGATTGGCCCGGCTCTAAGTGTACCTTCTCGAAGCCCTTGAGCAGCTTCTTTGGGCGGTCCACAGCCGACTGCTTCATTCCGACATAGACCTGGACTACCTCTGCGCCCGCCACGGGGCCTGTACTCCTCAGTTCGACGGATACCACCACTTGTCTATCCGTTCTCGTGAGCTGAGGCTCACCGTATTCCCAGCTCGTGTACGATAGACCGAAGCCAAAGGGATACGCCGCCTCATGCCCATACTTGTCGAGAAGGGTATATCCATGGTATAGGTCGTAGGTTATCTCACGGTCAGTGCTGCTGAAATACGGGAGATGGCCTTCTTCGCGGGGAATGGTGAAAGGCAGCTTGCCGGAGGGATTCACGTCTCCGAACAGGACACGGGCCAGAGCATTGCCACCCTCCATGCCCGAATACCAGCTGTACAGAATCGCCGGAACGTAATCCTCCCATTCTCTTGTCATGACCATGCCGCCGCAGGTCAGTGTCACGACGGTATTCGGGTTGATGCTGCCCATCCTCTTGATCAACTCGATCTGGGCTGGCTTGAGCGAGAGGCTCTGCCTGTCACCGCCCAGCTTCGAAGTCTTTGACAGAAACGGTCTCCCTGCCGACTTCATCAGAGGTTTGATGAGGATGCTCTTGAGGGGCTTGCCCATGTTGCGATAGCCTTTGCTCAGGACATCCGCATAGGAGAGCTCATCATCCTGCGGCAGCAGGAACTCGCCTTCATCGTGTGCGTCATTGCCAACTGCTATGATCACGCAGTCGGCCCGGCCAGCCTCGGCCGCCGCCCTGTCGAGTTCCACCTCGCGGAAATGGACGACTTGGACGCTTGGGCCGAAGTACCTGCGTAGTCCCTCAACCAGGGTGATGACATAGGGCGGATCAACCTTGCTGGAGCCTTTGTCGCCTGTAACCCCCTTGGCTGCTAGATCCCCGACAACCAGGATACGCCTGACGCCTTTGCCAAACGGCAAAACCCCATTCGTGTTCTTGATCAGCACCATCGACTTCTCTGCGACTTCTCGGGCGAGCTCCGTGTGTTCCTTGCATGCGACAAGCTCCCTACTGTAGTCCACCTTGTCCGGGCAGTTCGCGAAGACCAGCAGCGTGCGCAGTATTCTCAGCACTGAGTCGTTGACCGTCTCTTCAAGCACGGTGCCCTCCTGTACTGCTCTTAGGAGACTGCGGCCGTAGTAGGCAGGCACCGGCATCTCTATGTCCATGCCAGCTTCTATGGCTTTCTCTGTACTTCGGACGCCGCCCAGGAAGTCAGAGATCGTGAAACCCTCGAACCCCCATTCGTCTCTCAGAATATCGTTGAGCAGAGTTTTGTTCTCGCAACAGTAGTCTCCGTTGACGCGATTGTACGCGCCCATGACGCACGCCGCGCCGGCATCGACAGCCTTCTTGAAATGCGGCAGATAAACCTCACGCAGGGTTCGCTCATCGGCCTTTACATCCACGAAGAAACGCGAGTTCTCTATGCTGTTGGCTGCATAGTGCTTGACGCATGCCATCACATTGTGTTCCTGCACACCCGCTGTAAGAGCCCTGCCCATCTCGCCCACATGAAAGGGATCCTCCCCGTAGGTTTCCTGGGAGCGTCCCCAGGCGGGGTGGCGAAGCAGGTTCATGCAGACGCAGGCGCACAGGTTTGCACCGAGCGCGCGAGCTTCCTTGCCAATGGCTTCGCCGACTCGTCTCTCCAGGTCGCGGTCAAAGCTGGCGCCTCGCGCCATCGGGACAGGGAAGCAAGTCGAGCGGTTCATAGTAACGCCGAGAGGTCTGTCAGTGAACGTAATCGGCGGTACGCCAAGTCGAGGGCATCCATTCGTGGTGGTTGGCACGTCCCGCACGGTGCCATGCCTGATCGCACTGGAAATCACGTCCCAGTTGCCGCTCAACATGAAAACCTTCTCCTCAAGCGTCATCCGACTGAGGAGAGCCTGGGCTTTCTCCTCTACCTGCTCCCTACTCAGGGCGCACTGCTTGTCCTTGCGAAACACCCGCATCCCCCTCGCACTGAGACCGCTCGCAGATGCTACAGCCACATCTTTACCTTCTCGTTCCGTGGTGTCTGCAACCAAGATCGCCACTCTTGTGCGATGGAAGACTCATTCGACGAGGCAAGACTTGGAACCTGCTCCCAAAGCCAAGGGTTGGCAGCTTGCGGCCCTATGAGCCAGGGCGAGTATCTTTAGACGGAAACCACAACAAGCGCGTGGGGCGCACAAGGATTCTGCCATTTCGCAGGGAATAGGTACAAGCATCCGCCCACTAGTCCCTTAGCACAGCAGAGCTTCCATCGGAGCAGCAAATCGCCTGTCCCAGCAGTACTTCGCTTGCCTAGATATCAGTCTGCCAAAACCAAGCGGGTGACTCTCTATACCACTGATGCGCAATCAGAGTTAGGAGGCGCTCAATGTCTCTAGCAATGACCCGCCGGATGAGGACCTGTCTACTAATACTCGTGCTTCTGTCAAGTCTGTTCCTGTCAGCAAGTGGATCGGCAAGTGACGCGTTTCCCAAGACCGCAGCCACCGCTCGTACCGAAATATGGAAAGCGATCACCACAGGAACCGCAGGCAGCGCTACCGTTGCTCTTATGGACCATGGCGAGATAGTCTACTCCGAGGGCTTTGGAATGGCCGACCGCGAAAATGGCATCCCGGTTGATACGAACACCATCTTTAACATTGGATCAGTCAGCAAGATGTTCGTGGGCGTGGCCATCATGATGCTAGTGGACGAGGGCAAGGTTGATCTGGACTCACCGGTGACGACCTATCTTCCTGAGTTCACAATGGCCGATGAGCGGTATAAGGATATCACTGTGAGGATGCTCCTCAACCACACATCGGGTCTTCCGGGGTCCATATTCTGGAACTGTTTCGGCTACGAGTACAACGAGAGCGTATTTGTCGAGCTCTTGGAAGCCCTGTCCAAGTCTACACTCAAACACCGGCCGGGGGAGCTCGCGGTTTACTGTAACGATGGGTTCACGTTGGCGGAGATGATCGTAGAGAGTGTGTCCGGCGACAGCTATGTTGACTTCCTGGCCGAGAGAATCTTCGATCCGTTGGCGATGAGCCACACTGGCCCCGGCGTCGGCCGCATCCCGAAATCCATGGCTACCGCGAAGTACTACAGGCTTGATGGCAAGAGCGAGCCCTTGGAGGTACTGTCTGTGCTCGGTTCAGGTGGCCTGTCATCAACAGCCGAGGATCTGTGTCGGTTCGCCGATTTGTTCGCGGAGGGCTCGTCGCTCCTGTCGGAGGAGTCACGAATCGAGATGCTGAAGAGGCAGCCCAGTGAGCTTGAGGGCAAACTGCTCGGAGACTGCTTTCCCTTTGGCCTTAGCTGGGACTACGCTGACCTGACGCCGTACACTGAAAGCATGCGTCTCTTCGGCAAGAGCGGCGGCACAGGTCACTACTCCTCGATGCTGTATACCATACCGTCTCAGGGGATCAGTGTGGCCGTGATCGGTTCCGGTCCGAACTTCGGCGCCAACACGATCGCTCTCCGCATTCTGTCGGCATACCTGGCCGAAAAGGGACTCATTGCCCAGGAGGAGAAGGCAGTCGAGATGCCAATAGAGCCGCAGCCTATACCGCCGGAGATCATGGACTACTCTGGATACTATGCCGACAGCGCCTCGCTCCTTCGAGTTGCCCTGGATAGTGATAAAGGCGAGCTGACCGTGTACAGTGTCGACGGCGGCAACGAGTCTGTCATGATCTCCGCTGTGTACAACAACGGGTTCTTCTGCTCCGGTAGCCGCAGGTACTACTTCGCCGCCGTAGGCGAGGACGTCTATCTGGTGGACCACTCTATAGACAACTACGTTATAGCGCAGAAACTCACACCTCCAGCTAACCCCCTGAACCTGCTCGTCTCTCTAGACAACAGGATATGGCTGCGGCGGAATGTTCAGGCCTTCGAAGCTGCCGTGGTCGTCGAGACTCACGTGATCAGCTCCAGTCAGATCCCTGATTTGCCTGGATACGTAAACTTCAGTGGAGTGAAACTGGTGAAGTCTGCCACCCACGCCGGTATGCCGATCAAGTACATGAGGGATCTCACCGAGCTCGTCCTGTATGAGCGCGATGGCGCTACCTGGGCGTGGTTGTCCGGGGCAGTCTATATGCCTATGGAGCTGGCCGTCTCAATGGCCGCCGGAGCCAACGCTGTGACCATCGGCACCGAAGGCCTCAACGAGTGGCTGACTGTCGGCTTCGATGCTATCCTGCACTTCGATGTGCCGGACAAGGGCCGTGTCATCGTGTTTGACGTGCGCGGTGGCATCTACGACAGCCTCGTGGACAGCGGTGACGTCTATGCCCCTGCTGGAAGCCTGATTGAGCTGATCGGTGTGCCGTGCGATGTGTTCGGAGTAACGGCCAAGGCTGTTGACGGAAGCGATCTGACAGCTGGCGAAGACCTATACCGGAAGGCTCAAGGCCTCGAGGAGCAAAGGAGCTTCGGCGAGGCGGCTGACCTCTACGGGCAAGCGCTCCCGCTGCTGCTGGAAGAGGGGAACATGGAACTCGCGGCCCTATGCAGCGAGGCCTTGCAGAGATTGGCTCTCTTCGAGTTCACGTATCCTCTCACCAACGGACTGCTCAAGGATCATCTCCAGCAGGCTTTTCCAGTGGCCACCAAGGAGCAGATCGAGGGCTGGATCGCAAGCGGGAAGATCCAGCACTACTTCTGGGATGGTCAAGAACACTACATGGGGGACGCTGCAGCCAACCTGAAGTACCGGTACATGGAGATCATGCACGCTGATGATGTGTCCAACCAGCTTTACGGTGAGGTAGTTCGCGGCATAAACGAGATCGCCGTCGAAGAGCCGGAGGATTTCTGGAAGCCGTATCAGAAGCCTGTCACCTATCGCGGCATCCACACTGTGTCCATACCGCGAAGCGAGCTGCGACAGGAAGGCACCTATCGCGTTTGGTTCCCCGTTCCGATCATCACCGGGCCACAGACCCAGGTAACGATAGAGTCGATTGTTCCAGACAAGTGGGTCAAGCAGCCGCCAAGCATCGACGAAGACATCGGTCTGGTGTACATGGAGATCCCGATGGAGGACCTGACAGAGGACCTGTTCATCCAGATCAAGTTCACCTTTACCCGCCACGAGCAAAGGTTTACTGTGGACCCGGACAACGTTGGCGAGTACGACAAGGAGTCTGCCCTCTACCAGGAATACACGAGGTCCTATGGCAACACTGAGATCACTCCGGAGATCCGGGAGATGGCGGCCAGGATAGTCGGCGATGAGACAAATCCTTACCTCGCCGCACGCAAGATATACGACTACATAGTCAACAACGTGACCTATTGCCTAATGCCGCATGGTGTGCTATGGCCGCGCACTCCCCTGACCGAATCAATGTACGTCCACACGTACCAGGAAGGCGACTGCGGCGCTCAGTCCATGTACTTCTCGGCACTTTGCCGTTCCCTTGGGATCCCGGCCCGGGCCACTGGTGGCTTTCAGCTGATGTTCGGCGCGTTCGGTACGCACTTCTGGGCGGAGTTCTACCTGCCCAACTACGGCTGGATTCCGGTGGATACGTCGGTTGCGCAGACGGCGTTCTGGTCGAAAAACTTGACAGATGAGGACAAGCAGACATTCATCGACTTCTTCTTCGGCAACCTGGACTCCACGCGCTGCGTGGTGCAGAACGACACTGACGAACCGCTGATACCTCGGGCCAATGGCACGGTGTTGCTGCCGCTTGCGATCCAGACGCCCGCCGTGGAATACTCGATACCTAACGGCGAGATCCCGGCTCTGGTATTCCAAGAGCACTGGACAATGGAACTCGAGACGGTGGGCCAGTAATTCAGTCACCAACCCTTCGATGGCATTGCTTGCGTGTGCGGCGCCCAGAGCGGCCCGCCGGCGGCGACGCTACTCATAGAAGTATAGCCTCCAGCAGCGCCCTGACCAGGAGTCAGGGCGCTGCGATAGCTACCCGTCATGATCAAGCACACAACTCGTTGTCCCACAGCGCGGCTAGATGCCGATTGCGCCGATGATCCCCTCAAACTCTGCGATTCTCAGCTCGTCAGTCAGCTCCTGGATGAAGCGCTGCTCACGGCAAAGCCGTTCTAGCATGAGGCTTCTCCCCGTGCGCGTGCGCATGTAGACCAGTATGGATTCCTTTGTACCCTCTCGTTCCGCAATCTCTGCAGCGAGAATCGCCACCCTTACACAGTGGTGGAACCGATTGCGAAACGGATGCTTCTTCTTCCCACTGCTCGCGATCTGGTCGTCGCTGCGTGCCGCATTCCAGGCCAACCGTGCGCCCAGCAGGATAGATGCCCGGGTGCATCACCGGTCTATGGGAAGGAATTACTGCATCTTGAATAGAACAAGAGTGTGAGTACGATCCAGCCGACAGGAAAGCGGAGGCGGCCAATGATGAACCCGAATCAGAATCCTGAACAGCGGGCTCGCGACCGCATTGATCGCCTCCTGAATCAAGCGGGTTGGCAACTTCAGTCGAAAGACTCTTTGAACGTCTTTGCGTCACTCGGAGTGGCTGTTCGTGAGCTGCAGACGGCCGAGGGGCCGGCTGATTATGTCCTGTTTGTCGATGGCCGTCCTATCGGCGTGATTGAGGCAAAGAGAGAGGAGGAGGGTCACCGGCTCATTACGCACGAGACGCAAACTCAAGGATACTTGACCAGTAGAATCAGGTTGCTGAACAACAGTGAGCCTCTCCGGCTGGGCTATGAGTCTACAGGTCAAGTGACGCGCTTTACCGACTACCGTGACCCCAAACCACGGTCACGCCTTGTCTTTGCGTTCCATAGGCCCGAAACCGTGCATCGTTGGATGAACGAGACGAAGACGCTGCGGGCTCGCCTTCACGATATTCCACCGCTAGATCCTGCAGGTCTTCGCAAGTGCCAGTTCAGAGCGATCAACAACCTAGAAGCCTCATTCCGCGAGGCCAAGCCTCGTGCGCTGATACAGATGGCAACCGGAGCCGGCAAGACCTACACGGCGATCACGTCCATCTACCGGCTACTCAAGTTCGCAAAGGCACGCCGGGTTCTCTTCTTGGTTGATACACTGAACCTCGGGGAGCAGGCTGAGCAGGAGTTCATGGCTTACACCCCTAGAGACGATAATCGCAAGTTCACTGACCTCTATAGGGTGCAACGGCTGACCTCTCGGTACATCGCTCCTGACTCGAACGTCTGCATATCCACAATTCAGAGGATGTACTCGATCCTCAAGGGCGAGGAACTCGATCCGGCAGATGAGGAAACTCATCCGGCAGAACGAGTGTTGCAACCAGGGCCTTTGCCCGTTGTGTACAACGAAGCCATCCCGCCGGAGTACTTCGACTTCATAATCATCGATGAGTGCCACCGCTCCATCTACAACGTGTGGCAGCAGGTTCTGGAGTACTTCGACGCGTTTCAGATTGGCTTGACGGCTACTCCTGACAACCGTACATTCGCCTATTTCCACGAAAACGTCGTGAGTGAGTATCGCTATGAACAGTCTGTCGCCGATGGTGTCAATGTAGATTACGACGTCTATCGCATAGAAACGAAGATCACACGTGAGGGCGCTGTAATCAGAAAGGACGAGGGCTTCGTAGTTGTCAGAGATAAGCTGACCCGCCGACAGAGTTGGGAGCAGCCAGATGAAGACATTTCCTACACCAGCAAGCAGCTAGACAAGGATGTTGTCAGCCCAAGTCAGATTCGGACCATTATCAGGACATTCAAGGAACGGCTGCCCGAGCTGTTCCCTGGGCGCAACGAAGTCCCGAAGACCCTCATCTTCGCAAAAGACGATTCCCACGCCGACGACATCATCCAGATCGTGCGAGAGGAGTTCGGTGAGGGCAACAAGTTCTGCAAGAAGATCACTTACCGAGCAGATGATCCAAAGGGAAACCTGGCTGATCTTCGCAACGGCTACAACCCCAGGATTGCTGTCACCGTGGACATGATTGCCACGGGAACCGATGTGAAGCCCCTCGAATGTCTCATCTTCATGCGAGATGTTCATAGCCGAAGCTACTTCGAGCAGATGAAGGGCCGTGGCTGCCGCACCATCAACCCCGATGACCTAAAGAAGGTATCGCCATCGGCAGTGCATGGGAAGTCCAGTTTCGTAATAATCGACGCGGTGGGCGTCACCAAGTCACTGAAGACCGACTCTCGCCCGCTCGAGAGAAAGCGCAGTGTTCCGCTCAAAGACCTGATGGATGCCATAGCGTTAGGCAGAAACGACGAGGATATCTTCGTCTCGACAGCCAGCCGGCTCGCAAGGTTGAACCTGCACCTTACTCCGGAACAACGCAAGGAGTTCGAACAGCTCACCGGCGGCAAGTCTATTGGGGAGCTGGCCGGCGATCTTCTTGGCGCCCACAATCCAGACACCATTGACGAGGCTGCGAGGCAGCGGTTCAGCCTGGATCCTGGAATACAGCCCACCGAGGAACAGAAGGAGGAAGCACAAAGACAACTCGCCAGAGAGGTCGCAAAGGTATTTACGCCTCCGGTCAGGCAGTTCATCGAAGCAGCCAGAAAGACCCTCGAGCAGATCATAGACGACCGGAACATAGATGAGGTCACCAACGAAGGATGGGATAAGGAATCGGTCGCCAATGCGGAACAGACGATAGCAGACTTCAAGCAATACCTGGAGCAACACAGGGACGAACTCATAGCTCTTCGCATCTTCTACGATCAACCCTATCGACTCCGAGAGCTTACTCTCGAGATGGTCCGGGAGGTGCTCGACCGCCTCAAGGCAGACAAACCTGCCCTTGCTCCTGCACGCGTCTGGAACGCGTACAAACAGCTTGAGGCGAGCGTTCCCGCAAGCCCGAAGAGCGAACTAGTGGCTCTAGTATCCCTGATACGGCGCATCACAGGGCTCGACCAGCGGCTCACCAGCTTCGACGCGGTTGTCCGCCAACGTTTTCAGGACTGGGTGTTTGCTCGACACAGCGGTACGGGTCCGAAGTTCACTGAGGAACAGATGCACTGGCTACATATGATTCGTGACCACATCGCTACCAGCTTTCACGTTACCACCGACGATCTAGACCTAGCCCCCTTTGACAGTCAAGGTGGCCTGGGCAGGTTCTATCAGCTGTTTGGAGAACAGTATAAGGCTATTCTTGAGGAGCTAAATGAGAGGTTAGTGGCGTGATGAACGATACAGGTCTCCCGCGCGGCTGGGCTGTAGCGTGCCTTGATGATATATGCATCATCAAGGACGGGAGACGTATTCCCGTTAACCAGGATGACCGTGCACAACGGATTGCAGGCAAGGGCGCGTCCGAGCTGTTCCCATACTACGGAGCAACGGGAGTGATTGGGTGGATTGATGGGTATATCTTCGAGGGAGAGCACGTCCTGCTTGGCGAAGACGGAGCTCCGTTCTATGATCGAAGCAAGGCCGTAGCCTACGTCGCGAAAGGCAGGTACTGGGTCAACAATCATGCTCACGTCTTACAGGCGTTGATTTGTCCACACTTCCTGTGCCACTACCTCAACCAGTTTGATTATCATGGCTTCGTGACAGGTACTACTCGGCTCAAGCTCAATCAAACGGCAATGCGCTCAATGCCGATCCTAGTTGCTCCATTAGTCGAGCAGCGTGCCATCGTGGCCAAGATTGAGCAGCTATTCAGCGAGTTGGAGAAGGGAGTAGAGCAACTCCAGACAGTCAAGCAGCAGCTCAAACAGTATCGTCAAGCGGTTCTCAAGGCGGCCTTTGAGGGGAAGCTCACCGCAGAGTGGCGAGCCCAGCAACAGGAAGCAGGCAAACTGCCCGACGCCGAGGAGCTACTTGAGCAGATCGAGAAGGAGCGAGAAAAACGATATCAGCAGCAACTGCGGGAGTGGAAGCAGGCACTGGCACAGTGGGAGGCAGCTGGAGGCGGCGAATCAGGACAGAAGAAGCCTGCTGAACCCATTCGGCCGAGAGCTACTTCGGCCGTCAGTAGCATGGAACCGAGTGACCTCGGTGTGCTACCGAAGGGATGGGCTTGGCTACGCCTTAGTAGCGTGGGTGACATATCCGGAGGCATAACGAAAAACCCCAAGCGCGCCCGACTGCCTCACAGGTTCCCCTATCTGCGGGTTGCCAATGTCTATGCCAACCGACTAGACCTGCAAGAGGTGGATGAGATAGGTGTCACAGGGACAGAGTACCAGAGGGCGATTCTTGCTGCTAACGATGTTTTATTCGTCGAGGGCAATGGTAGTGTCGATCAGATCGGGCGGGTAGCTGTCTGGAATGGGTGCATTAGTCCATGTCTTCATCAGAACCACCTGATCAAGTGCCGCCCCATATTGCCAGAAATGGCTAGGTTCATTCTATACTGGTTTTTGTCTCCGGTCGGTAGAAGGGTAATCGTGCGTGAAGCGAGTTCAACTTCGGGGCTTTACACTCTGAGTATAAGCAAAGCGAGTTCTCTAGCAATACCTGTGACAAGCATGGCTGAGCAACAGCAGGTCCTCAGAGAGATTGATTCTCGCTTTTCGGTGCTAGACCAACTCGAGAAGGCTGTTGATCATGGGCTACAGCATGCCGAAGGGCTGCGCCAAAGCATCCTCAAGAAAGCCTTCGAGGGTCGGCTGCTCAGTGATGCCGAACTGGCTGCCGTTCGCAACGATCCAGAGTATGAACCAGCTGATAAGCTGTTGGAGCGTATCAGAGCCGAAAAGGAGAAGGACAAGCAGTCCTTGAGGTCCTCGAGAGCAGGATCTATGCGCCGAGAAACCCGGCGAGGGTCATTGAGGCGCCCGCAGGAAGAAACCAATGAGACAGCGAGTGAAGCAAGATGACACCTACTAGTGCGCTTGTAAACAGGGTCTGGAGCTACTGCCACGTCCTAAGAGACGCAGGATTGAGCTATGGCGACTACCTGGAGCAGCTCACGTACCTCATCTTCCTCAAGATGGCGCATGAGTATGCCCAGCCTCCCTACAACCGTGACCTAGGCATCCCAGAGGGATATGACTGGCCAAGTCTGACCAGCAAGACTGGTGCCGAGCTCGACAGCCACTACGTTAACCTCCTCCGAACCCTCGGTCAGCAGAAAGGGTTGCTTGGCGAGATCTTCACTAAGGCCCAGAATCGCATTCAGGAACCAGCTCACCTGGCCAGCCTGATTCACATGATTGACCAAGAGAAGTGGTTGATCATGGAGGCCGACGTCAAAGGTGATATCTACGAGGGACTGCTGGAGCGAAATGCGCAGGATACCAAGAGCGGTGCAGGACAGTACTTCACCCCCCGTCCCCTGATCAAGGCTATCGTCGAGTGTGTTCGACCTGAGCCTGGGAAAACCATATGTGACCCAGCCTGCGGGACGGGCGGCTTCTTCCTGGCGGCCTATGACTTCATCACCGACCCAAAGAACTACCAGCTTGACCGTTTTCAGAAGCAGATGCTCAAGACAAGTACCTTCTACGGCAACGAAATCGTCCCTGCCACTCGCAGATTGTGCTTGATGAACATGTTCCTGCACAATATCGGGGAGATCGGTGGAGAGGTCACCATATCTCCGGATGATTCACTGGCAGCTGATCGGGGATTCCGCTATGACTATGTCCTCACCAATCCTCCGTTCGGAAAGAAGAGCTCGATTACGGTTACGACAGAAGAAGGCAAGCAGGAGAAAGAGACATTCACTTACAACCGCCAAGACTTCTGGGTGACTACAAGTAACAAGCAACTCAACTTCGTGCAGCATATACATACCATTCTCAAGACGACAGGTCAGGCTGCCGTCGTCGTGCCAGATAACGTCCTGTTCGAAGGTGGAGCCGGCGAGGTCGTGCGAAAGAAACTACTCGAAACGACCGAGCTCCATACCATTCTCAGACTGCCTACCGGTGTCTTCTATGCCCAGGGAGTCAAAGCGAATGTTATCTTTTTCGATAATCGGCCCGCCGCCAAGGAGCCGTGGACCAAGGAAGTGTGGTACTACGACCTTCGGACGAACTCCCACTTCACCCTGAAGACGAAGCCACTGACTTACGAGGATCTGACAGACTTCATAGAGTGCTACAAGCCCGGCCAACGGCATTTAAGGCAGGAGACATGGAGCGAGCACAACCCCGAAGGGCGCTGGCGGAAGTATACGTATGACGAGATCATGGCGCGTGATAAGACGAGTCTGGACATCTTCTGGCTCAAGGACAAGTCTCTCAGTGACCTGGACAACCTCCCCGAACCGGAGGAACTCGCTCAAGACATCATTGCCAACCTACAAGCTGCATTGGCAAGCTTCGAGGAAATCGCAAACAGACTAGAGGATTGAGGCCGTACGGGATTCACATCGGATCGGATCACGCGAGGTCCCAGGACTGGCTCAACCACCCCCACGCGGTCCGTCGCTCCGGCCCGAGAAACGACCCTTCATACATCGTTCCACGAGGGAACTGAACAGGCCCTTTCCCTGCACGATTGGTCGAACTCGATCCCCAAGGGCTCCAGGAGGGATTTCTCTCTTCAGGTCTAATATGTAAGAAGCGACTCGTACGCATCCTTTGCTGGAGTGATTGTGGTGGTACGATACTCAGACCATGAGATCGAGGCGATGCTGAGAGAAGCCTAGTTCCTTCCTCGAGGCCGGGCTTCGCGCATGATGCTTAGACAAAAGCGGGGCCACAGTGAACAAGAGGTTGGCCTCAGTGGCGCGAGCGGACGGTCATGCCGGGTGATCCTTCGCCAAAGCAACTAAGACACGCTCGACTTTTCGGTTATACTAGCACTGAACCTACCGGATTCGAACCAGCTGTTCCGCCTGAGGCGCTACAACGGGAAGAGCCATCAGCACACGAACCAGATCGAGCGAGACACGTTCTACGACTTCCATATTCACATGGCAACGGAGCGTTATCAGGAACTTGGTGGTCGAGAGGATGCGTACGCTAAGCCGAGCCACGATTACTGGGATCTTGAGTCAGCCATAGGCTGCCTATTCCGCGACTGCGCAATCGGTGCTCCGGCAACGGTGCACACGTCGCTATTCGGGGAGCTCAAAAGATGGATTCAGTAGACATTGAGCGTGATTTCCGGCAAAAGGTGGCCGAGGCCGTCCGGATCTCAGAGGAAGGGATCGACCGCTATAGAGTGTTTACGCCCTTCTTGCTTGACGATGGCGATCATTTGGCTATCATCATGAGGCGAGAAGGGTCGTCATGGATTCTGTCAGATGAGGGCCACACCTACATGCACCTGACATATGACATCGACGAGAAGGACCTGCAGCGCGGAACTAGGCAGAAGATCATTACAAACGCGCTCTCGTTCTACCAGGTACAGGACCGCGACGGCGAATTGGTGATGCCAGTTCCAGACGCGCGGTTTGGAGACGCTCTGTACTCGTTTGTACAAGCGCTGCTCAAGGTTAACGATGTCTCATTCCTCAGCCGCGAGCGAGTCCAATCAACCTTCATGGACGACTTCCGCCAGCTCATTGAGGAGGTCGTACCTGAGAGCCGCAGGACCTTCGACTGGCACGACTCAGCGAGAGACCCTCAGGGGATATACTCTGTGGACTGCCACATAAACGGCTCGTCCCGCCCATTGCTGGTGTACGCACTGCCTAATGATGACCGTACTCGAGATGCGACCATTTCACTGCTTCAGTTCGAGAAGTGGGGGATCCCTCATCGCTCGCTCGGCATCTTCGAGGATCAGGAGACGATCAATCGCAAGGTTCTATCAAGGTTCAGTGATGTGTGCGAAAAGCAGTATTCGAATCTAGGGGGAAACCGGGACCGAATCACCGCCTTCCTCAAGGAGGCAATTGCACACTAAGATGCAACCTGCCACCAACCGGGTCAGTGCTTCTGCATCAAGGTGGGTGCAAGGCGGGCTGACCGCTGGATTACACCTTGCACGATACTGATCGTAAAGGCCGCCCATCCCTAGTGCTGAAGCATGAAGCGTGTGTCGCCCGATTCTCGGTAAACCTACCGTTGTGAGCCTGCTGCGGCCAGGACCTTGGGATGAAGCAGAGCTATACCCGAGGAGTGGACCACGCCGACGGTCTCTCGCCCTGCCCCAATGATCAGATTGTGCGTCAGATCGAGTACACTGAGCCCACCGATACCAGCCAGGTCGTTAATGTCGCCTGTGAAGGCAAGCACTCTAATGTGTCCTGCCGCGTCTATGACCACAGTCATTGGTCTGTTTATGTTCAGCGAGTCATCATCATATTGCCCACCTGTATGGCGCTAGCCTGTTGGGCTGTCTTGGGTACCGATTAGGTCCGTGACCTTCACGTCAGGATGGTGATACTTGGCACCATTGGGTCTTCCCCAGTGATGAATCGCGCTCTTCGGGCACCATTCATCGCAGGCAAAACACATCTCACAGCGATGATGCCAGACGGGACGCCCCTCTGCCATGGCAATGTTGCCGACAGGGCACACCTTTATACCATACACAAAGCGAGCAGGTTGAGCAGTCGTCGTCTAACGAGTGTGGGTTGAGCGTTCCTTAGGAGCACTTCTTGCCAACTTCACGGAATATCTCGCGCCAACGATACGTACAATGCATATGTACAATTTGTACTATATTTACACATAGTACAGATATGTCGTACAATGGAGGTGGTTGTCACGGAGATGTCAACGAACGGATCCGCAAAACCAAACAGAAATCGCCATAGCAAGCGAAAGGGTGGCAAAATGAACGCCGTACACGGTGAAATCATTGGTTCGAGTGATCTTAGGCGTGATCTATCAGACTTCCTTGATCAGACAATCAACAAGAAGCGCGTGTTCCTGGTAGGGCGACTGCACCGACAAGCAGATACGGCAACCCTAATGCCGACAGAAATGCTGGTTGGCCTCCTGTCAGACGTGAAGTTCGACTCCTCGGTAGACTATGACGAGGATACCGGCCAGTATGTTGCGTCGATCAGAGAGTTCAATGCCGACGGAGTAGGTGCAACTCGGGAAGACGCCATACGAATGGCGCTCGACAACATGGAAGCGCTGCTGGACGACTTCCTGAGCAACACGGACAGGTACCTTAGCTTTGCAAAGCTCAGGGAGTACGTGCCCTACTATCTGAAGCTGATTGTCGGCGGGCGCGGTCGTCTTGCCGAGACTCTGGGCTTCCGAACGGAGGATTAGGCTTGTCGTCGTGCAGTTTTCGAGACCTGGAGAGAGTCTGCAAAGCGCTAGGTTTGGAATCAAGGCCAGCGAAGAAAGGCACCATCTGGAGTGGGATCAGCCCGCTTACGAACGCTCCGATCACTCCGATATGCATCCACACCCACGCAGGTGGGAGAAACGTGCCCACTGGAACCCTTCGGAAGTACGCCAGAGAGCTCGGGTTTAAGAATCTACAGGAGCTCACGGAGTTCAGGAATCGGCTTTAGTACCAAGAGTCAATCCTGGCCAACCGGCACTGCAGAGACGAGCCTGCCACCCCAAGAAGGCGCTCGTCCTGGGGCGAGAGGCTCGTCCGAATCATAGACGCACTATGCCATGTATCTGAAGGGGAGGCCAAACTCTACTACTGCGTAGTCGCGTAGTACTTGTCCCACTCTCTGATCACCTCTGCGGTGATATCTATGTGCCTCCCGAAGTAAACCACATTAGCGGCTTCCAGGATCAATGTGTATCCCTCTCTCTGCGCGATTACCCCGACAACCTGGCCGATCTCCTGCAAGAGCTGATTTCGTAGCTGGTCAGCGAGGGTCTGAACCTCGTTCTCCGACTGGGTCACCAGCTGCTGGTAGTCGCTGAGGAGCTTGGCGTAGTCCGCCTCTAGGGCTGCACGTACATCGTCTGCTAGATCCTCGGCCTGCAGCTTCTCTTGTAGCGTCTGCAGTTCTGCTGCCCTGTCATCGACGACGGCCTGCTTAGCTCTTATCTCAGCTGCCAACTGCGCATCGGCTCTCTTGCCAGCGATGGACTGCTCGATGATGACTACCACGTCGATTACCCCTATCAGGTAATCCGCTGCTGAACACATCAGACTGGTCCCCGCAACTATCTATGGGATCAATACGAGAATCGCTAATAGCTTCTTCATTTCCGTTCCTCCCATTGATGTACGCACTTCTTCGTGTTGTAGGCCAGACATCAGGCTTACCACAAGCTTGCTTGCACGCTAAGGTGAATCCTTGTCCCGTATCCGTCCCGTCCCACGGGCTGCCCGATCACGAGGTGCCCTGAGATCCTCTGAAGCAGGATAGCCTTGACACCTATGCCTATGCTGGTCAGGTAATCTTCATCGGTTATCTGCCCACCTTCTCCCTTGTACGGATACGCAGCTCCATGGTCGAGGAAGTAGTAGTACTCCGCCCCGCTCACCAAAGGCCGATGGAGCTCCACAGTCATGAAGAAACCCTTGTCGCCGGCCAACATGCCCTCAGGATACCCTCGAACTGAAGCTACGCCGCCAAGGTTATACTGCTCTGAGCTAGGTAATAGGTTCGATGCCGTCCATTGGCCGGTGAAGCGAATCACGTGGTACCCTTGATCTTCATGGAGCTGCTCATGCGTGAACTGGATGCTGCACTTGATAAAGCGCTTACCGTCGTCGGGAAACCCGCCCGTGAAATCCAGCTGTGAGGTGCTTACGCACTGCCTGCCGTTGTATGCATCGACGTCCTGCTCACCCCATCCACAGCTCAACGTGCCCAACCTGGACTCAAGCAGTTGAGAACCGGAGGAAAACGTCTTGGTCTCCTTCAGGCTTACCCCACACCTCAGCTCCGTGTTCTTCTCTAGCCCCAACAGCAACGGGTGTCTGAGGCTCAGGCTCAGACCAGATGACTCTACTTCCACCTCAAGGTCGGAGAAGTCACCACTGGTCACCGATGCCTTTGTGTGGTTATAGCCTATGGCGGCCCGTGTTCCGCGAACGCCTACAGGCAGCTCATATGCTATAGACCCTGCAGCTGTTCCTTCACTGCCCATGATGCTGATCGTAAGGGGATCGCGCCGACCGGACACACTGCGCTTCACCATCGTCAAGTTCGCCCTGTATAGCCCGGATTCGCTTTGACCGGAGTTGTCAAAAAACAACAACCCCTCGGAGTTCTGTGGCTCCTGAACCAGCAGGTATATGTCTGTCGTTCCAAACGCAGAGCCTGCGCCTAGTTCAGCCCTGACCCTGATATCATTAGTGGCGCCAAGGCGCAAGACATCGTTTTCCAGCGCTCCTACTTCCACAAGGTCACCGGGCTTGAGGCTGATCCTGTCCAGGAGATAGTCGGTGTCAGTGTACTCGTTTCCCCTTACTACTACCTGTCCTACTCGCCCCTCTACCAGCTCGATCGCTACCGTTCCATTCTTGATGGTCTGGGCAGGAAGCAGAGCTCTTGCTGTGACGTATCCCTTCTTCGCATAGAGCCGGTTGAAGTCGTCCACTATTTCATACAAACCCTGCATGTCCAAGGATCTGCCCATGTATTTGGCGGCGATCTGTTCTATTTCCTCGTCGGAGAGAATCTCCGAGGGATCTGTCACGATCTGCTCGACAAGGACTGACAGATTCTGGCCTTGACTCTGGCCATGGCCGTGTACGGTTCCCGGGCCCTGGCTTGGGCCTTGGCTCTGACTCCCTGCTGCAGAAGAAACAGCGGACTCAGCCTCTGGCACCGTTGTCTGTGATCCGGTAGCCGACATGTCAGTATTCGGCGAGTAGCTCGCTACTCCCTCCATCGCTGCCAACACCAGCACGACTAGACACAGAGCTATTGCGGTCAGCAGGGCTTGTGGTCTTCGCGTCATATTGCCACTCAACCTCTCCTATCTCGATCCGCACCCAATAGTCCGCCTTACCCGTCCAACCCTTGGCTCTTGCCTTCATTGACTAATAGGGCCACGCAAGGGCCATCGAGCCAGATGACGAGCCTGACAGCAGGCTCCTAGGCAGACTCGCCGTCCGATTCTTCAGATTCTTCGTCTGATTCCTCGTCGGATTCTTCCTCAGACTCCTCGTCGGATTCCGATCCAGAACCGTCATCGAGCCCGCTGTCAAGTCCGCTACCCGACCCGCCTGGCCCTCCTGTCCTGCCTGATCCGTTCGCCGCCCCCGAGCCAGCCCTGTCCGCGACCTTGAGGACGCTGTTATCATTGGCGAAGCCGTTGATCACGTAGTCGCCGTCGTAGTTGACCACCCTGGCGTCGGTGAGTATGGTCTTCTCCCTTTGCAGAATCAGGTAGAACGGGTCACTCCCGGGCTGAAGCTGGACGTCAGCCACATGCAGCTGCTGCACTTGCCTATCGGCTATCACCGTGTGATATCTGTTGTTTATGTCTGCTCTGGAACTCAGGATCATGCTCTTAAACGCCAGGTCGTCAACCTGCGCATCGATTATGGCCTTATCGACCTCAAGCCGGCTGAACTCCATGCCTACACCTGAGCTGGCGTGCACGATGACCATATCAGCCATACTTCGGCTTCCGCCACCCATGCTGAGCCTGATCGGATTAGTACCCGTGTGGATCAGGTTGGCGAAGTTAATGCTGTCAGCGTTAGCAGTGACCGCTGCGGCAACCTCCGCCGTAACCACATGAAGCGTTCTGCCGATCCCTGTGAGTATGAACCAAGCCTCCGATGCACCTATCCACCTGATCTCAACGTCATGCTGCGTTTCTACCCTGACGGCGCTCGTAGACTCAAGCCGCGCGCTCTGTATGTCGCCTCCCGCCAGCAGGTCTATGCGCCCACTATTGCTGACCATGTAGCTAGAATCAAGGTCGTCGAGCTCCTCAACGTAGATGTCGAGTCCGGCACTAACGTTCGTCTCTCCTCTGCTTGCTGTGCTCACTCTAGTGCCAGTGCCGACATTGCCAACACTGCCATTCTGAGCAGTCAGGATGATGTCGCTCGCCCGTATGTTGGGCCACGTACCGGTTCCGACGCCATTGACTGCGGCTGGAGCTGCTTTGGTGACTGTCTCCCTCAGGATGGAACCGGTCGCTACTAGGTCCACTGCTCCCATGGCGGCTATGACTCGCTTGACATTCAGATCACCGCTGTTAGTGATGAACACGTCTCCGTTGCCTGCCTGCCCGACATTGTTGAGTAGCAGTGCATCTGCGGTGTTGCTCACCACCACATCGCCGCCACCGTGGTTCACTGCATCCAGAGCGCCTACCGTATTTGCCCCGGTCAGGATCTGACCGCCAGTACTCGTCGTGGAGAGCAATGCGGCGTTCTCAATTCGGCCCTCACCTGTCTCTGTGATGCTGCTGCCGGCTGTCAGGTTGACGTTGCCACTCGTCTCTATCCGATCAGCAATGGTGATGTCCTGTACCGCCTGTACCAGCATATCTCCCTCTGCTGTGACGACGGATCCGGCGACCATGACGTCTTCTGCGCTGTCAACAACGATGTCGCCCATGTTTTGGCTGATCCCGCTGATCGTCAGATCTGATGTGTTGACCAGCTCGATATCTCCGCTGCCGAAGTTCGTAGCGAGGAAGGCCCTCACGGTATTCGCTCCAGTCAACGTCTGGCCGCTGTTGCTCTGCGTGCTCAGCAGCACTGCGTTCTCTATCTTGCCAGCGCCAGTCTCCGCAATGATTCCGCCTGCGGTAAGGTCGACGGCGCCTGCAGTCGCTATGCTATCGGCTCCACGCTTGTCTCCTCCAGCCTGCTCGAAGGGCTCGAATATCGCGGCATACCGATCCTCGGAAATGCCTGTGCCTGTGTCGCTCACTGTGACCTCCACCATGCCAGCTACCTCGCGGGCAGAGACCGCCACCTCACCCTCATCTGTATACTTCACTGCGTTCCCGACCAGATTGTACATCACTTGCATCAGCCGGTTTTCATCTACATCTACCGGAGGCAGCGCCGAATCGACCCGGTTTTCGAGTCTCACCGGCTTCCCAATGGACATCGGCCCGCAGACCTCAAGTGCAAGGCGGGTCACCTGTGCCAAGTCGACTGCACTCTTGTAAAGCACGATGTCCCTGTGCTTCAGTCTTGAGTAGTCCAGTATGTCGTTGATCAGGGCCGAAAGTCTCCTGCCGCTGTTGACCACCAGCGACAGGCGGTGCGTCTGAGTCTCTGTCAGCGGACCTGCTGCGCCGCTGATCACCGACTCCGCCATGTTGATTATCCCATTGAGAGGGGTTCTGAGCTCGTGAGTGCTGTAAGCAAGGAACTCGTCCTTCAGCCTGTCCACTCTGACCAGGGATTCGTTCTTGGCAGCCAGCTCCTCAGACAGCTCCGCCACCGCGTCAAATGCCGAGGAGAACCTGATAGCCAGGAGAGTAGTCTGGCTGAAGAGAAACACGAACATCCCAAGGTGTAGCATGAAAGGCGCGTGGATGATCCCGTTCGCAATCAGAATGTCGTTGACGGCTGAGGCCACCATCGCTATGGTCCCGACGAAGAAGAGCAACGCGCCTTCTCTCCGTTTCCGCAGAGCCCTGAACAGCACTATCAAGAGAACATATAGCAGCATGACTAGAGTAAAGGCTTCATACCAGAGTATAAACTTGGCATATGCCGTCGCGGGAGTGAGTATCACGCCAATGCTGAACACAGCAGCGATGATCCAGCAAGCAATCGTCAGCGCCTTCGAGACGTCCTTCGGATAGAGAAGATATATGAACTGCATGAAAGTGGGAACCGCCAGGTAGAAGGTCAGGTACAAGAGCCTGTAGATTGCGTCCCAACTCAGGTCTGGGATCGCGCGCAGTAGAATGATCTCGTCCGTCAGACTGGATCTTGCAGCTATCAGAATGCACAACAGCGCAAGGAAGAGTGGGGACTTGTCCCTTCTACGCACAAGGTACAGCACCACGTGGTAGAGACCGATGGTCACCAAAGCACCGCAGAGGTAGAGACTGATGGCCATCTGATTCTCGCGACCGGTCCTCGCCTGCTCGGGCGTCCCCAGTTCGACGCCTGTCCACATACCTCCCTTGCTGTGGCTGAAGTTGGCAACTTGTATCACTATCTCGATGGGCCCATCATCGTGCATGAAATCGACTATGTGTGGATAGGCCTGCGGCCGGGACTCGTCCCTGTTCCTTCCCACCCGTCCATTTGAGGCGAGCAATTCGCCGTTTACCCATAGGACATACGAGGTCGAAAAGTCGAGGATTTTCAGAGAGAGGAGTCTGTCTGCGGCAGCCGTGTGAACGACCAGTCGGTATGTGGCGAATCCCTCTCCCGTCAGCCCTTTGATCCGGTAGAGCTAGTGGCAAGAGTGAAAGCCAATCTGCGTCGTCGAATGAGGAGACAGATCGAGCCGGGAGCGGTGCTCAGGTTCCCGGGATTGGAGATATGCACTGCGTCGAGAGATCTCTTGCTCGACGGAGTACCCATCAGTCTCACATCCAAGGAATATGACCTCCTCCTGCTGCTGGCTGGAAATCCTGATCAGGTCTTCTCGCAGGACGAGATCTACCGAAGAGTCTGGCATGCCGACAGCCATGGAGATACAAGAACCGTACTCGTGCACATCAGCAACCTTCGCCACAAACTGACGGCAGCGCGTTCGGGACGTGACTACATCCATACGGTCCGAGAGGCCGGCTACATGTTCTCCCCGGGGCACTAGCCCCTCTGCCGCTACAGGTTCTTCCCAGGGCTCTAGCCCTCCCCTCTTGGGCCGAGTTCGAAGTGCCGCGCAGACAGAGCGCCTCAGCGCGCCTCAGCATTGCTGACATACGGGACAGGCTGACACAGAGCCTTCAGATTCTCCGGGGGTGTGTCTACGGGGATCTCACACCCGGCGCCCGCCATGAACCGATTACCCACTGCCTGATATGACTCGCGCAGTCGACGCTGGATCGACTCAGGGGTCCCGTGCTGGACCTCGTCGACCGGATTCAGGTTGGCGACAATCACCTGGTTCGGCCCGACGACCTTCCGAGCATGGACCAGATCTACAGGCCAGTCCAAGTCCAGGATGTCTACGCCCAGGTCCTTTGTCATCGGAAGCAGGTGGGTTATGTCGCCGCAGATATGCAGCCTAACCAATCCTCCTGCAGAGTGGATTCTGTCGACGAGACGCTTCTCATGGTGGAAGATCTGACTGATGTAGATGTCAGGAGACACCTGGCTGACTATGGCGTCTCCAATCCCGATCGTGTCCGCTCCTGCCTCCAGCTGAGCCAAAGCGAAGTCTGCCGCCACCTCCACGCATCTGGTCATGAGCTGATCGCAGAACTCGGGATCATCTATCAGGTCGATCAGGAATTCCGTTACACCTCTGAGGTCGGCCGCTTCAGCCGCGGGACCCTCGACCCAACCCAGGACCGAGTACTGCCGACCAAGGCGGGAAGCAAGTGTCCGAACTCCCCGCACGCGGTCCAGCATGCGGGGTGACACATGCGGGTCGGGCGATTTCAGAGCGTTCAGATCCTTGACGCCCTGCAGAGGAGGAGCCAGCAGGCGCGGGACTCCATGGGGCACGAACTCCACCTCGCCACCGAAGCCGGTCGTCTCTCTGTACGGATCGGAGATTGCGCTGACCTGGTCAAAGCCGAAGTCTTGCACACACCGAGCATTGGCCTCGACCAGAACCCGGTGATCAGCAGCAAATGCTCCGTAGTTTGACCCGATGTACTTGGCCGCGAAGGCCATGAGGATCGGAACCCTCGGCAGAATGTCGCACTCCTCGCCCCGAATCACAGCCATGTACCGTTCTTTGCTGCTCATAGAGCTATTCATGGTCACCATCTCCTTCGTACGATGCCCTCAACCCTATCTCGAAGCGGGCTGAGGACTGATCGGCAAACGGTATGATCAGGTCGACGGCCTGGCCGTAGCGCATTGATCGGTTCACGATGACCTCTGCGTCAGATGGTTTCTGAAGCTCAATCGTGAGTCCGGTCGCGGTGTTTCGGATGACAACGCAGTTGTCGTGCACTTCCACTTCCAGCGCAGCCTGTCCAGCCCGGAGCAGGTGGTAGTATGAAGGAGCAAACCCGTTCTGCACCTGCCACGCCACTGCCTCATCAGGCAAGTTTGCCAACTCGTACCACAAGCTCAGACCTGTCTCAGAGAACTCGTATCTCTTGACGATTCGCATTCCCTGATGCTCTGCTGAGAATGTCACGCATCGATGATCAACGGCAGCTCTATAGTGCAGGTCGACTATATCAAAGGCAAGCCCGCTGTCACCTATGAGTACGTCGTTTCCCACTCTGCGGCGAACCACGTACTCCTTCTCGCTGAGATCGCCCAAGTCGGCTGACTCCTTCAACCAGGGCCATAGCGGGCGATGGAAGTAAAGCCCCGGCACATACGTGCTATCATTGACGAACCTCTCGCCGTAGTAGAAGCCGTTCTCACTTCCGACTATCTCATCACCAGTGGAGAGGTCAAACCAATAGAGCAGCTTGGCCCCAATAGGAGAGAAGACGTAGAAATCGTCGCCGTCGACAACGATCAACTCGTCTACGCCGTCTCTGTTCACGTCCAGCTCGAGGGGATTGTCGGAGATGCCGTTGACTGCGACTTCGGCTGTGAACGCGGGGACCAGAGCTGTGCGAGCGAGTTCCCACATGGCGTCGCCGCGGCCGCCTGCACCGACGGCAGCGAACTCATACTGGGCGATCGCCAGGGTCTGACGAGCGTGTTTGACGAGCTGACGGGCTGCGGATAGATCGGCATTCTCGAGGAGTGCCTCGACGCGTGCGATCTCAGCACTCACATCGCTGTACAGCTCCCGGAAGTACGCCAGGTCAGGAGAGTGAGCGTTGTAGTCGAACCAATCGGCGTAGCCCAGAGCCACTGACGGCGAGATCATCCATCTGGGCTGTCCTGTGACTGTACCTATCTGGTCCGCTACTGTGCCTGCCTCATCCGCCGCGGCCTCCTTCTCAGCGATGAAGTCGGCAATCTTGACTATGCGGACCTGAGGTTCCTCGATCAGGCGAACCAGGACCCTGCGCAGGTTGTCGACTGCAGCCCGAGGCGACAGACCGGCCTCGAGGTCCCACAGTCCAGTGGCTTCAGCATCCTCGGCGTACACGACCAGGCAGGAGTCATCCGGGTCACGTCGATTCAGCACGCGAAGGTAACTAACTGCGGACACAGGATCGCGGCGATTGATCGCGTTGCGGAAGTCCAGGTCATCTGCGACCAGATACAGGCTGTGGCTATCATCGCTTACCCTGTGAAGTCTGCGCAAGCGGCTGGACTCTACCCCGCTCTGTGACAGGATCGGCGTCTCAATGAAAGTGTACGCGTAGCCGTTGCGGGCAATCAGATCGACAAGCCCTGGGTCCCAAACCCGCTCTGGATTCCAAAACCCGACAGGCTCCACCCCGAGGATCTCCCTGAGGATTTCCCGATGCAGCGAGATCTGGAACTGATTATCTCTCTCGGACTCTATGGAGTAAATGATGTTCTGAGCGAAGGTGCTGCCCAAAATCTCGAACTGACCGGCGGCGATGCCATCCTTGACCAGCCTAAGTGCTTCCGAACCTGACCACTGCCATTCGAGCAGGAGGGTTCCAGATATATGCAGCACGAAGGGCGTCGGTTCGAGAGAGCGCAACATGCGAAGGAGTTCGATATAGGAGGCGCGCTCAGCCACGTCGGCGTAAGGTACCAGGCTCTGGTTGAAGTGAAAGGCAAACGCCGCGCTGATCTCGCCCTCTTCAGACTCCTGCGCAGTGACCGCCGGTGCACAGAGGAGAAGCAGCACGATAGCAGCGATCGCAGCTCTAGTCCACTTCATGTCCACCTACGACATCCACTCCATCGATCCTCAAGCTCTCGCATTCGCCTGAGCACAATCGCTCGAGGTCGCCCTCGGCGGTGAGCTTGATCACAAGGTAATCCTTGCCTTTGAACTCGACAAGGTGGCCATTGACGCGCTCCGCGATGTCAAGCGGGTTGCCCACACTGGCCGGGCCTGATGCGGTGAACACGGCTGACCCGTCTGTGAACATACAGCCTTGCTTGAAGTTGTCCACGCGTAACCCCCACCGCCGCACGGTCTCCACCAAGGCCTCGACCAAAGCAGAAACGTCGGCGAGTTCAGCCCACCATGAGTCCAGGGTGCCCGCCCACTCGTCGAAGGCTGCCCGCACGTCCTGGCCTCCATCAAGACAGGTCAGCTTCCCGCATCCAGCGATGCGGCCGCCTCGAGCTCTGTAATCCTGCAGGAAACTCCACACCTTCGCAGAGACATTCTCGGGAAACAGGAAGATCAAGGCGTCGTAGGCATGCCCGTCTCCGTAGCAGAGCCTGCCGTTCTCTATCCGAACGCTGCCGTTCTCAATCTCCGTGCTCGGTACAAGGTCATGAAGATGTCCGGCCTCGAACAGGCCCAGGCTCAATTCCAGGACTCGGTCCTGCGTTGGGCTGCTGGTTGACCACTTGTCCAGCCCGGGCTGGTTCATTACCCAGTTAGACACTGCCTGCATGCCGAACACCAAGAGAATCCGCGAATCCGGCTGGCCTGCCTGGAGTTCTTCGACCTCAGCGATCGCTTTCTCGGTCTCCTCGATCTGCTCAAGCATCCCTTGCCCTTTGAGCTCGAGAACGACATCTTCGTTCGGACACTCGTAGCCATGGTAGTGTGTCCGGCCTCCATAGCGAGCGTTTCGCCAAGTCTCTGCGAAATACGTGTCAAGGTGGAGAGTCCCCATCGAGTACCACATGTTGTACCAAACGGGTCCACCGCACTTGCGCGCCAGGGCCAGCCGAATGGGTATGCTGATCGTCTCGTCGGTCTGAGCGTAGTCTCGAGGAACCTCCCACCAGTCCCAACCGTTCTTCAGGACCTCGAGGTGCAGGCGTGTGCGGTCTCCCCACCATGTGGGATGCGCTCCGATGAAGGCTTGAGGTCCATACACTCGTTTACCCTGGTCGTAGAACCAGGTCTCGTTCTCAACCATCTTCGACCTGAGCACGTGGTTGTAGTCGTTCACGGCTTGGTACGCTCTCTGCTCGAGCCCGTCAACCGGGTACTTGAGAAGGATCAGGTCATCGCGAAGAGAACGACCGCAGTGCCGCTGATACAGCTCTGCCATCTGGTCGGCATAGGTCAGGCACCGCGTTGCCGCGGTCGCGTCAATTGAGCCGATCATCACATCTACGCCCCACTCATCTACGAGCACGCCGTCGAGTGGAATGTGAGCGTACGCATCGAAGAGCTGTTCGTAGAACGCATACAGCCGGGGCGAGAACAAGTTCGGTATAGCCTGGCGAAATGCCGGCAGTGCTGCGGCGCGGCTGTCGGCATAGTCCGGACCCGCGGAAATCTCAATGCGCGTGCGCTCGCCGATCACCTCAAAGCGTGTCTTGTCAGAGATGTCCCGCAGCGAGCCGCGCGCTATTGCCCGTTTTTCCGTCAGATCAAAGGCCCAGCATCCGAGGATCCGCTCAATCCCCTTCACCCCGCTGCTCCGCCAGTAGTGATATGCCAGCGGGCTGTCGAACTCTATCACGCCGCAGCCTCGGTCATCCAGGGTCGTCTCAGCAAAGAAGAAGGCATAGAGGCAATCGTCGGGGTACAGCTCATTGAAACCCTCGTATTCGTTCCTCACATCGAGTTCGAGGACGAGCTTCCTGCCCGCTTTGTGCAGCAGCTCACAGGCTTCAGAGACCTTTGCCACCAGTTCAGAGTCGGTCACGGGGAGCTTTACCCAGTGAGCAGCTACGCAAATCACGTCGAAAGAAGAGCGCGAGAGCAGGTCGCCAACCCTCTCTGCCAGCACCCCGGGCTCTAAGATGGTATCTGCCCACTTCCAGTAGATGAGGCGCGGGTTCGAGCCCATTTTGGACACTCCTTCCCTATCACTGACGCACAGTTCCGCAGCTCCTACAGATAGCCGCGAAATGCTTCCTCTATCATCGCCTTGTAGTTCAGTGGGTTCACATAGTGAGGGATGGTGTTGCTCGAACCCACGCAATAGCCGCCATCATAGCCGAGTTTCTCGATGCGGTCTCGAACGCTGTCCCTTACCTCGCGCTCCGTCCCTCTGCTGAGCAAATCGACACTGATGTTGCCCACCAAACAGAGCTTGTCGCCGACCTTGCGCTTGACCTCAACTGCGTCCATCGAGTTCGGTTCGAGCGGATGGATGGCGTTGATCCCGATCTGTACGAAGTCATCGAATACAGCCCACAGGCTCCCATCTGTGTGATAGAGATATGGCACGCCTGCTTCTCTGGCCAGGTCGCCGATCTTGGTCATATACGGGAAAAGCTCTTGTCTGAAGAACTCGGGATGAACCAAGAGGCCTGTCCCAAACGCTATGTCATCCGTATACCAGATCGCTCCGAGGCTGTCGCCGAGGATTTCGACAGATCTGCGATTGATCTCAAGTATTGCTTCACCGTGCTGGCGCATGAGAGTGCTGACCAGTTCCGGCTGATCGAACAGCGAGTGGCAGAAGTGAGTGTATCCCATGTGCATCCAGACCCTGGTGAAGATGTCGCCCGTGGAGAGGATAATCTTCATGCTCTGAGGCAGATGCTTCTTGACAGCATATAGCTGCGAGTAATCGACGTTCGAGTCCAGATCCTGCCAGGGCCATGTGTTGTTGACCAGGTCATCCCAACTCCGGATGACACCTACTCCCTCTATGGATCTGCTGTGATGATCCACCACCTGCAAGTGGTAAAGAGGCCGGACGTGGACGAAATCGTAGCCAGCCTTGATCCAGAAATCCACTTCATCGGCAGCAGTGGTGAGCGGACGGCCGAGCACGGCCTCCTTGATGGGTCGATCGATTCCAAACTCACACAGCGGGGGCCTGTCAGCCCGCCCCTGCAGCATCAGTACCTGGCGGATCCGTGAGAAATCCGGCTCCGGCTTGACGTCAATCTTCATCGCTACTCCTCTTTCTTGTTGAATCTCTGACGATGAGTTGGCCGGGAATCAGCACTTGCTTGGGCTGGGACTGGCCTTTTTCCAGCAGCGCCGTAACAGCGTGCTCGACGATTCTTGCCGACTGCACGTCGAATGCGGTAATCGACGGATACGCCATCGCGTCGAGAGGCGTGTCCATGTATCCCAACACCATGAAGTCATCGGGAATCCGCAATCCTGCTCTCAGCACCTCTTGCACGAACTGAAACCGGACTGCTGCTTCAGAGATGACTATAGCGTCAAACTCTTTGGCTCGTTGCACAAAGAACTGAGTAACGCTGCGCCGCTCATGAGGCTCCCAGTTGGCCTGGCAACACATCTCCGGGTCGAGCTGCAATCCCAGCCTCTTGCAGCTCTCGATCAGCTCAGCCTTGATACGACAGTCGACGCCTATGTTGCTCTTGCGCCCCAGATGAGCAATGCGGTCGCAACCTACTGACTTGAGGTGGTTCAGGCCATCTCTGATTATCTGCGCCACGTCTGCATCGACGTAGGACAGACCTCGGGTGTCCTCAGTTCTGCCTACCATCACAAACGGAATCCGCTTCTTCAGCAGGTACTCCACGCGGCGGTCGTGCATCTCCACCTCGAACAGAATGAAGGACCCGACCTGCCCGCTGTTCACGATCTGCTTCACGTCATCCAAAGCGGAGGCTGGCTGAGTGCTCGGGTACAACACTACCTGGTGGTGAAACAGCCGGGAATACGTGATCAGGTGAGATACGAAGTCCAGGTAGCTCGTACCTGCGACGTGGTTCGCGTTGAACGGATACAGCACGCCGATAGCCGTCTGGTTGCCCTTGGCGAGCGTGCGGGCTGTAGTGTTCGGAACAAAGCCGATCTGCTCCATGGCTTGTTCAACGCGCTTGCGCAGGACGGGACTGACTGTGGGCTTGTTGTTGATCACATTCGAGACGGTCCCAACAGACACCCCGGCGAGTTTGGCTACATCGTATATCGTCGCCACAGTATCTCCCACTCCCTACCGATCCCGGCCATCTAGGTCGACCGGAGAGACAACATCCAGTGCAAAGGCAACCCATCTGCGACGTCTGCCTCTATCTCCGCCACACACAGCCATGATAGGAACCCCGGCTCATCGGCGCACCGAATCGTACAGGCCTCCGACCCTGCCACTGACACCTCAACCCCGCAGGATGAACGCGAGTTGGTCACACACGTCACAGCGCCGTGCGTCTCGACCCCAAGCCACAGCTTCCCATGGTCCAGCATGGCGAAGTAGTCTGGAGTGATCTCGTTCTCTATCCGGAACCGTACGCGCTTCGCACACGAATGTGGCTCCAGAGTATAGCGGACCTCGATGCCGTTGGGAAGGAACACCACGCGCTTGCGAATGAGGAAGTGCCTGCCATCAAATGCGAACTCAAGAGACGGCGGCTGCGTGTCCTCACTGACCTGCACGTGGAAGACAAAGCCGTGCAGTCCGACCAGTTGCTGACCGTCAAATGCGATCGCGTCGTTTAGGCAGCGACGGCGCATCACAAAGCGTCGGGCGGACAGATCGGCTATCTCCGGTTTCTGTGCGAGCTGGGGGAAGAGATCCCTCCCACCGTAGAAATCGCCGGTAAAGCTGTGATCATCGCGGTACCGTTCGAGATAGGCGGACGCATTCTGGTTGCCTGCGAGCTGACGGCCATGCCTAAGATCGAACCAGTACAGCAATCTGCCGCCCTTTGGTGCGAACACGTATGCGTTCCCGCACGCGACGACCGTAACCTCGTCTATGCCGTCCAGATTCACATCCTCTTTACGGACCAGCAAGCCCTGCTCCTGCCCTAGAGCCATCCGGCTCGCCCACAGCACTGCCAGAGCGCTGCGAGCCAGCTGCCATTGCGCCTCTTTGTCGACGTCAATGCCTATACAGCCGAACTCGTATTGGTGCGCTGCAAGAGTGCGACATGCCAGGTCGAACAACAATCTGCTTGCATCATACCCGGGAGTTGCATGGTCCGAGTCGGACAGAATGGCCTCCTGATGCCGAAGCTCCCTGCTTACCTGGTAGTACACTTCTCGGGTCTGTATGTTCTTCGCTGACCGGGCGATGTAATCAAACCAGTCAGAGTAGCCAGGATCGCCCCAAGGCAGGTTCTGCGAGCGAAGCGAATCGACCATCCAATTCGCCTGTCCCGCCGGCAGACGTTCTATGCGCACCGGACGGGCGCTCCTCGCCTTCTCTGCCAAACCGCCCACACGAAGCCAGGGAAGCTTCTCAAGCTTTCCGAGTAGCGTATCTAGCTTGCCGAAGACGTCGTCGAGCGACTGCCCGCCTCCCTCGAATTGCCACAGGCCGGTCGCCTCTGCGTCTTGGCCGTAGATCGCGGCGAAGTCGAGCTCGGGCGACTGGTTCTGCGCAAGCCAGATGTTGTAGAGGTATTCTATCAGCTCGTCGGACGATCCTGTCCTGATCGCCTTGCCGAACACGGTCAAGAGGTTGGTGTCGTCCGGGTACAGCACCAGGTGCCTATCGCCATCTCTGGTCGATCGAATCACTGCCTGAGCGTGCTGGTCACCCGCCTTGCGAAACACGTTCGTCTCCACGAAGGTGTATTCATAGCCGGCATCGAGCAGCAGGCGGGCAATGTCCTGGTTCCAGCACCGCTCAGGATTCCAGAAGCCGACCGGCTCTACGTCCAGGATGTCTTTGAGCTGCCTGCGGTGATGAAGGAGTTGCTGAATGTTCTCCCAGGCATCCGTGGCCGGCAGTATGTTCTGAGCAAAGGCGCTGCCCAATACCTCAAACTGCCCCCGGGCTATACCCAGCCTCAACAGATCGATTGTCTCGTGCTCACCCCACTGCAGGGCCGACAACAGAGTGCCTGAGAAATGCACAGTGAAGCGGCAGCCTGGGTGAGACAGCAACGTCTCGAGGAGGCGGCGATAACACACGCGGTCTGCCACGAAGGCGTTCGGCACAGTATTCTGATTGAAGTGATACACTAACCCAAGTGTGAGCGGCTTCATAGCGCTCCTCCTTGACTACGCCTTGGTCGCTCCTGCAGTAAGCCCTGAAATGAAGTGCTTTTCGAGGAGAAAGAACACTAGCAGGATCGGAATGGAGACCAACACAGACCCGGCAGCGAACTGCGTCCATCGCTGATCGTAATTGCCCGCTATGAACGCGTGAAGTCCGACAGCAATAGTGTTTTTCTCCGCAGTTGTGATCACGATCCGAGACAGCAAATAGTCATTGAACGGCCCGATAAAGCTGAACAGCGCGACCGACGCCAAAATGGGTCGGGCCAGCGGCAGCGTAATCCTCCAGAAGATCTGGCCCCTGGTGGCTCCGTCTACGAGGGCGGCCTCATCGAGCGACTTGTCGATTGAGTCAAGGTAGCCCTTCAGAAGCCAAGTCGTGAAGGGAACCCCACCGCCGACATAGACGAGGGCCAGGCCCACGTGCGTATCGAGCAGTCCGACCAGGTTGAGCAAAACGTAAATTGCCACCATCGACATAGAGCCAGGGAACATCTGAATGATGAGAAAGGTCATCAGTCCATACCGCCGGCCCCAAAACCGAAAGCGAGAGAACACGTACCCGCACATGGTCGCCAGGATCACTGTTGCAGACGATGTCATGGCGCTCACCTTGAGGGTGTTCGCAGTCCAGCGGAAGAACGGGTAGCGCGGATCAAGAAACAGGCTGGCATAGTGCTGGAGTGTCCAGTGCTTCGGCAACAGCGACGTGCTGTAGAGGCTGTTCCCAACCCTGAATGAAGACATCACAATCCATGCCACTGGAATGACTGCAAACAAGAACGCAGCGAGGAGCGCTAGATAGGTCAAGCATAGCTTAACAACGTTCGATAGCTTCCTAGCCGTCATCTCTAGCCCTCCTTGAACGATCTGGTCTGCCTGAGGTTGTGTATGCTGATCAGCGCAACAGGGATGAAAATCATCAGGCCCACTGCTGCGGCGTAGTTGAACTTGTGCAAATTGAAGGTCAGTTTGTACATCCAGGAGATCAGGAGGTCAGTTCCGCCCGCTCCTCTGTTCCCGAACACAGTCGGGCCTCCGCCGGTCAGGAGATATATCAGGCCGAAGTTGTTGAAGTTCCCGCCAAGCTGGAGGACCAGCAGCGGTGCGACCGAGTACAACACCGACGGCAGCGTCAAGTGCCAGAAGGTCTGCGCATCAGTCGCCCCATCTACGCGAGCCGCCTCGTACAGGTCCTGCGGGATACTCTGAAGCACGCCGAGACAGAGAACCATTTGGAACGGGAAGCCCATCCAGATGTTCACGATGATCAGAGCGACTCGCGCCCACATTACGTTCGACAGCCAAGGGATCGGCTGAAGCCCGAATGACCCCAGCACCTGGTTTACTACTCCAAACGAAGTGTTCAGCAATCCCGTCCACACCAGTGCAGAGATGAAGGACGGCATTGCCCAGGGCAGTATGAATGCTGTGCGAAAGAACGTGCGAAAACGCAAGTTCTTCTGATTGAGCAAGAGCGCTATGCCGAATCCGAATGCGAACGCAGTGATCGTTGAGACAACTGCCCACACGATATTCCACTTCAGCACAGAGAACATCGTGCCGCGCCAGGACTTGATGCCGAACAAATCGCTGAAGTTCTGCAGTCCGACCCATCTCACGAGATTCGCCGGCGGCGAGTGATAGAGATCATAGGAGGTGAACGCCAGGCTCATCCCAAAGAATACAGGCAATACAGCGACGAAGAGGACTAACAGAGTTCCTGGTGAGAGCCAAAGGTACGCCTCTCCGCTGATCCAGAAACGCTTCAGCGACTGCAGGAAGGAATCCGCCCTCTTGCCCTCGAGAAACCGCTTGGCCTGTGTGTGGGCATCCTTGATGTTGCCTATGTACAGCAGCCCCAGCAACACGGTCACTATCAGGCCCAGCAGGCCCTGGACAAGGAGGAATGTAGAGTGGTCCCGCCCGGCCTCCGTGCCGAGCGTGATTAGGCCCCACCAGGAGTGCCTGAGCAAAGGCACTACGAAGACTAGAAGGAGCACGTGTACCGCTGCAAACAGGGTGCCCTTGACGTACTCCCCGGTCACGAATTGGCCGAGCCCCATACACAAAACCGATAGACTCGTGATCGCGCCTCGTTTCAACCTGCCGCCTCTAGACACTGCACTCTCTCCCGCTTCCAGCAATCGAGAAAGGACTCCCAGCCAACGTTCAGTGGCGAAGCCAGCTACCGAGTGGGCGGCGGGTCGGGAACCCGCCGCCTTCGGAAATCAGTGCCCAGCTCAGAGGTTTGCTCCTCGGTGCATCTCTGCGATAGCCTCGTGGATCATCTCGACTGACATCTCCAAAGCCATCTCAGCATCGGCCTGACCGGTGAGGACTGCAACCACAGCGTCGGTGAACGGCTGCCAGACTGCATTCATCTCGGGAACGTTCGGAGTGGGCATTCCCGCTGCAGCCTGCTCCGCCAGTGCGCTGGCGTCCGGGTGGTTCGCCACTGCGGAATGGGCGATTACGTCCTTGCGCGGCGGAAGATCAGCTGTGCCCTCGTAGATCGCCAGAAGGACCTCGTGTGAGGTCAGGAACTTGATCAGCTCCGCAGCAAGCTCCTTGTTCTTGCTGAACGCAGAAATCGCATACGTGCTGACGCTAACGAGAGGAGACAGCTCTGATCCATCAGCATATGGAGGGATCTTGGCGACCCCGTAGTTGACCCCGGCCTGCCTGAACCCGGTCAGTGCCCAAGCGCCGTCAATCACGGCAGCCACTTTGCCCTCCATGAAGAGGCTGTTGGCAACCATGTAGTCGGTGCCCTCCGGGTTCATCCCGCTCTTACGCATGTCAGCCAGTATGTTGAGTGCCTCTACTGCTCCTTTGTTTGCCAGGCCGACATCTTGCACGTCGAACCCTTCATCGAACCCGAATATGTACGCGCCCTTGCCTCCGAAGATCGGCCAGTCGAAGTACACGTTCGTGAGGTCCCACAACAGCCCGTACTGGCCGTCGTGCGTCATCTCCTTGGCAACAGAAATCAGTTCCTCAAACGTAGCGGGGACCTCCGGCAGCAGGTCCTTGTTGTACATCAGAGCGACTGAGTTGTAGGCGAACGGCAAGCCCCAAAGCTTCCCATCGTAGTACAGGGCTTCGATCGCAACCGGCATGAACTGATCCAGGACCTCATCCGGATACTCGACCGGCGATATGGTGCCCTGAAGCACCATCAGTCCCAGGCCATCATGGGGTACGGAGACGATGTCTGGACCTTTACCAGCAGGTCCATCTAGTACAAGCTTCTCACGCTGACCAAGTGGGTGGATGTCAATGAACTCGACCTTCACACCATGTTCTGCCTCAAACTTGCCAACGAGCGTGCGCAGGATCTCGTTGTGCTCCGTCTGACTCCAGACGGTCAAGGTTGTGGAGGCAGCGACAGAGACCGGTGCTAGAACCAGACAGAACAGACACGCCAGAATCGCGCAACCAGTGAACACTTTTCTGATCATGCTTTGCACACCTCTCTCGTACATATGATTGCACCAATGAGTGAGCCAGCCTGCTAAGTATCTCGCCTCCCTGTTCATGATTGGTGAACCGATTCACGCCATGTCGCACGCAGAGTGACCGCTTTACTAGGGTGGAATCGCGGCTTCGTGAAGCGCTTAATTCAAGTATAGGCAATTGGCAGCGGCCAGTCAAGACAGATGGGGTCAGAGAGGAATGGTGGGGACGGGCGATACGAGCGTCCCCGTCGGTCCGCAACAACGCCCGTCCTCGAACTACATCAGCCTGACAGGAATGCTCTTCTCTGTGCTGTAGAGGTACCGGTCATAGGCACGGACGGTCACATCGTGTTCGCCCGGGCCGAGACCGGAGAGATCGACTGGGATGCTGGAGAAATCCGATCGAGCGGAGGCGAGAAGCTTGCCGTCCACGAGCACCTCTACCTTTACGATTCCGCTCGAAGTGTCCAGGGAAAGGTCGAGGGTGCCGTCTGACACCTCCGACTTCGCTATCGAGAAACTCTGTGTTCCCTTGTCTGGGATCACCCTGCCGCCGGTCTTGGTGCCGCCACCTGCGAAGAACTTCCTGACTTGATCGACGCGGCTGCCAAGCACATCGATCTTTGATGGATCCATGATCCCGCACCCGCTCCTGGACAGATAGACCAGGTGCTGCACTGACTGCGGATCCCATCCCATGATGAGGGCGGCGACGGTATCGGTCGCAACAGCGTCTTTGCCCGCAATGATGAGCCGCATGTTCATCTGATTGCGCTCAATCGGCCGCGGATTCGGGCCGTTCTGAACCCCTTGGAGTCCATCCAGCACCACGAAGTCGGCAGGCCTGCATCTGTAGTAGTCAGCGACCCACTTGTGCAGATTCTCGTCGTGCGGAATCACGTTCCAGCGGCCGATCTCAGCCAGGGAGTTTCCGTAGATGTTGGCGGGAGTAGCTCCTATTCCGAGGTTCTTGATGCCTCCCGTTACCACGCCCACGTCGTGGGTCTTGAGACACGAAATGCTTATGACGACATCCGCCTCGAAGAACCTTCTGTTGACGTAATATTCATCGTTGAGCCTCGCCTGCGGAACCTGCACCTTGACGAGCGCCTCAGAGTTGTACTCGTGCCACCTTCCGCTGTCCTTCTCTATCGCGATGAACTCGTCGACCCACGGCATCGTATCCGGCGTGTACTCCATGAGGTTCATCATGTATTGCGTGGAGCTCAGGGCGCTGCCTTCCATGACGTAAATGGTCCCACTCGGATTGAGCTCCCGGACCAGCTTGGCAACAGCCGCAGTCACCCGCCAGTCTGTAGTCACTCCGTTGGCCTCAGCTATGGGATTCCCCGAGTCACTGAGACCGGCCAGATCGCTAAGGCCGACCAGGTTGGGCTTAAGTACTACCACGTCTCCGTCTTTGACCACGCTCTCGAGGCCCCCTGCGAGCGCAATGGCCTCCCGCACCATAGACTCGACCTCTTCGTACGAGATGTCATAGGCCGATCTGGCTGTGGACTGGACGACGGCAACCTGCGCGTTCGCAGTGGATGGTGACCTATCGGCTGCCGACGGTGTCGGAGTCTCAGCTGAGGCCACCAGATCCCCCGGCTTCGCCACGATACCGAGCGTTTGAGCTGCATACCCCACCGACACCAGCAGCAGCAAGAAGACCAGAACCGGGAGTCTGAGCTTTCTCACGATGGTACCTCCTGTCTTTTCAAAATGCCGGATACGCCAAACCTATGAGACATGCAAAAGCCACTAGTGCTACTACGTATGCGATCAGAAAGCCTGGCCGAAGCACTGCCATCAACGCCATCAAGGGAGCCATCCTGGTTGCAGGACCGACAATGAAGTACGCCAGAGCTGCGCTCTTGCTCATCCCCTGCTCGATCAAGAGTCTGATGACCGGTATCGACGCTCCCCCGCACGCATATAGCGGAATGCCCATCACCGCAGCCAGCAAAACGGACAGGACCCTGTCCTGATCGAGGGCGGACACGACCCACTCTCTAGGCACGAACTCCTCAACCGCCGATCCAACGATGACGCCAATGACGAAGTAGAGACCGACGAACTCAAAGTTCCGCAGAACGCTGAGAGCCAACCCGCGGGCGTCGTTTCTTGCGCGTGAGCCAGACCTGTGGACGCCGGCGTCACACTGCGCGGCTGCACAGCTCTCGTCATCTGCAGTGCGTGAGATCGCCGGGTTGGCTACCCACGCCACCGGCACCTTGTACATGACCAGACCAAAGGCGACCCCGAAGACCAGCACCGAGGCCAATCGGGCAATCGCCATTTCGGGGCCCACGCCGCCCCAGGTCATTATGAAAAGCTGCGGATTCATCATCGAGGATACAGCCAGAAAGGATATCAGGGGAGGAAGGGCCGCTCCTGATCGGTACAATGCCAGAACCACAGGCACGGTTCCGTAGGTGCAAAGGGGCGAGACAGCGCCAATGACTGATGCTGCCGCCACTGAGACGACGGGGTGCCTGTTAAAGCCCCTGTGCAGCAGTCTGATCCATGACGTAGTCTTGAGGTATTCGCCGACCACACTCCCAGCTATCACATAGGGAGCCAGTGACAATATAGTCAATCCCGAGCTATGGAGGACAGCGGTCAGTCTGAACAAGATGGTAGGCACATCCGCCTCCCTCCGGCACGCGGCGCGGCCTCTGAGGTATTGACATGTCCACTGTACAGCAGTTTCAGGCCCCCTGCAACTCCGTCGCCTCGCAACTTACTACCTCAGCGACAGAGCAGATTGCTCTCGCGACCTGTGGCGTTGCAACGTTATACATGGAACAAACGGCAGGTGGTCCGGCTCGCTTCGTCGAAGAACTCACTGCTTGATGACCAGCCTGGCCGAAGCTATTCGACCACAACCTGAGAAGCGACGTGTCATCAGCAGGAGGGAGCTGATCAGTTTTGGGTAAGACCGTTTTGGGTGTCATTGTGGGAAATCGGGATTTCTTCCCCGATTCGCTCTGCGTCGAAGGGCGCGATCTGATTCTCAGAGTGCTTGCCGAAGAGGGCTTTGAATCCGTCTGCCTGGCGCCGGAGATGACCAAGGGTGGGAGCATCGAGACCTACCAGGACGCTCTGCTGTGTGCCGAGCTCTTCCGCAAGAATGCTGACCGGATCGACGGAATTCTTGTGACATTGCCGAACTTCGGTGACGAAAAAGCGATTGCCGAGGCCATTCGCAGGTCCGGGCTCCAAGTCCCTGTGCTCGTTCATGCGTTCCCCGATGAGGGCAGCGAATTGACCGTCTCGAGGCGGCGAGACAGCTTCTGTGGGAAGATCTCCGTGTGCAACAACCTCATGCAATATGGGATCCCCTATTCGCTCACAGATGAGCATACCTGTGACCCCAGCGCGGCCTCGTTCCGAAGGGATCTCCGCAGGTTTGGCGCAGTATGCCGTATCGTGAAGGGCTTGGAGGGCCTGCGGATCGGCGCGATTGGAGCACGTCCGGCGGCCTTCAATACCGTGCGCTGCAGCGAGAAGCTGCTCGAGAGGTACGGAATCACAGTTCAGACAGTCGATCTTTCCGAGATCATCGGGAAGGCAGAACGACTGCGAGACGACGAGGCAGTGGTGCGAGAGAAGCTTCAGGCGATACAGGCATACGTACCGACCCAGGGTGTGCCAGATGCCTCGCTGAAAAAGATCGCTCGCCTGGGCGCGGCCATCGACACCTGGATGCAGGAAAACGACCTGCAAGCCTCTGCCATCCAATGCTGGAATGCGCTTGAGGGACTCTTCGGAGTCGTTCCCTGCACGGCGATGAGCATGATGTCGAACAACCTGTTGCCCAGCGCTTGCGAAGTCGATGTGACCGGAGCCCTGGCAATGGTCATTCTGCAGTTGGCGAGTGGGCAGCCCAGCGCGCTTGTCGACTGGAACAACAACTACCAGTCTGAACCCGACAAATGTGTCATCTTCCACTGCAGCAATCTGCCTAGAGAAATGCTGCAGGCGCCCAAGATGGAATACGCGCCGATCCTGGCCAGCACCCTCGGCCAGCAGAACACCTACGGCACAATCTCCGGACGCATCCGGCCGGGCCGCTTCACCTTTGCTCGGGTGTCGACCGATGACCTGAACGGAGTGATTCGGGCGTACACCGGCGAAGGCGAGATCAGCGACGCGCCTCTGGCGACGTTTGGCGGCTACGGAGTGGTGCATGTCCCGGATCTGCAGCGGCTCCTGCAGTACATCTGCAGACAGGGCTTTGAGCATCACGTGGCGATCAACCTGTCGGAGTCTGCCCGAGCAGTTGCTGAAGCGCTGGAGCTTTACCTCGGATGGGAAGTGTACCATCACGGGGAATGCGCAGTGTAGGCGCAGGAGTAGGGAAAGTCGGCGCCCAGCCGATGGTGGGCATATGACCAGCGGCTGGCCGGCCTATGACCGGCCGCTGACCAGCCGCTGACCGACCTACGACAGGCCATCGGCAGTTCTTGCCTGGCACCCTGCTATACCCATTCTAGCCGAAGTGGCGCTTCAGGAATGAAAGGATGCGCTCTGCGTACTCGGGGTCGTTCCTGGGGTCTACGTAGTCACCACATATCATGTGGGCGTCGCCCTCTCTGACCCAGAACTCGACGTGCGCCGGCGCCTTCCTCAGGAGACGCTCGAAGCTTGCAAACGGAATCTGCGAGTCCTCTCTTGAGTGAACGAGCAACGCCGGTCGATTCCCGAGGCTGGCGATCTGGTCGATGGGCGTCATATTCCTAGCCCCTATGCCATGCCTCAGCATGATATACCCCTCGACGAATGGCTTCTCGACGGATGCGAGCGCTCTCGGCAGCCCCATACTGACCATATTGTCGCAGAAGACATCCGGCCAGGACGAATACGCTGACAAGCTGATCAACCCATCGATCTCTGGTATCTGCGCAATCGAGTTTATGGCAATGGCTCCACCCATAGATAGACCGAACACCACGATGGGTACATCCGCGTACTCATCCACTGACTGCAAGTAGTCGACAACCGCCTTCGTATCCCGCCATTCTTCGTACCCGAGGCCTATCCGGTCTCCCCCACTCTCGCCGTGAGCCCTGGTATCGAAGAGGAGCGACGCATAGCCGCTATCTGCGAGCATCCTCGCATGTCCGTAGAACGCCGTCACGGAAGGGCTGTGAATCCCCGAGATGAAGATGACGACCGCCTTGGGGTCATCCTTGTGAACTCTGAAGGCAGAGATGCTGACACCGTCATCCGTCTGCAGCGTCAGCTTCTCGGCGCTCAAGTCGAAGTCTTCAGCTGCGTACACAGTCTCGAAGTCGACACGACGATTCACCATAGAACCCATGATCCCAGGTGGAATGGCTATGAGCACCCCCAGCACCAGGACGCACAGAACGCCTAGGATGATTGCACAAACCCTCTTCCACCGTCCTGTGCCGGGCTTTCTCCACCATGTGCGCCCCCTGCGGGGGGCAGTAGCTCTTATCAAATGCATACCCACGTGCCTTCCTCCCATGGCTCCGTATTCACTCGGGAACCGCCCTTGGTCGTAAACCAGTGCGTCAGCCGACAATCAGAACGACATCGCAGATGGTGTCCAGACTGCCGCGCACCGCCTGAGCGCCTCTATCTCATCAGGGCGCCTCATCTGCCTGATGGCTTCGCTGAGTGGCAACCATCCCACTCTGCTGATCAGCGACTTCTCCGCCCTGTTCTCAGGAGCACCCGATACTACACTAGCGGGGAACCAGTGGACCACCTTCCGGACGGTCGGAGGGTGTTTGTCGAGCACCCTCTCGGTCTCGACCGAAGTCTGCACCTTAGCCTCGACGACGTAACCTGTCTCCTCCTCCGTCTCCCTAAGGGCGCACTCAAGCAGTGACTCGCCGGGCTTCACATGTCCCTTCGGAAGAGTCGGGTCTGCGTATTGCTTCGTCCATATGACAAGGACCTCGGGCTCAGCCTCGCCTGCCCTGAGCACTACGCATCCGGCTGCAGTCTTGGTCTCCATCTGCTTGAGTCCGCCCCCTCCCAACACCTCGCCGTGGTGAGGGTTGTCCACGAACCGCCTCACACAGGCCGATGGACTGGGCCACGGCCGCCTCATACCTCGCAATCGATTCGACCACTCCACCTCTCGTGCTCGCCAACAGATCTAGCAGTCTATACACTCCGAGCTGCAAGTATGAAGTAGTGCCAGCTAGACCGGCCGTTGAAGATGTCTTCGATCTGCCGCACCCTGATCATGTCGAATCGAGAGAAGAGTCGTCCAATGTCGCCCATGTCACAGTAGTAGTGCGGCAGGACCGTCCCGTCTTCCTCCTGCTTCATCCTGACGTTCACATCGACGACTCGGTTGCGTGGGTCGGAATACGTGGGATTGCTCTTTGAGTTCAGGGTTAGGTACACTTCTGCTCCGGGTCTCATGACTCGATGCAACTCCGAGACAGCTGCGACCATTCCCTGGGAGTTCACATGGTAGATAGAGTGGTAAGCTAGAACGGCATCGAACGACCCGTCATCGAAGGGCAGGCTGGTCAGGTCGGCCTGAACCGTGCGGATATGCAGCCCTCGCTCTGTTGCCAATGCCCTGAGCTTGCGAAGTCCGCTTTCAGACAGATCCAAAGCCGTTACCTCGAAGCCGTTCTCAGCGAACAGAAGCGAATGCCTGCCCATGCCGCAGCCAAGGTCGAGCACTCTGCTGAGGCCCGACTTCTTCCACCTCGCTACCAGGTAGTAGACGTCCTCTGACGGTTCAGACCAGAACTCTGAGGTGACCCTGTCCCAGTTCCAACTGCCGCCACTCGCCATAGGCTCACTTCCTCCGACAAACCAGTTCGCCCTTTCCTATAGGGACAACCATTGCATCTACTCTCGGATCAGCCAGAGCAAAGTCGATTAGGGGCCTTAAGGTAGCTTCATGGTTGATCGCGTTATCGGCGACTAGGATGCCGCCGGTGACCATTCGCGGTATGATCAGATCGTAGCAGTCTCTGTAGATCTCCTTCTCGGCATCGATGAAGCAGAACGAGATCCCATCTTCCTTTGCCAGGTAGTCCCTGGCATCGCCCTGAACCAGTTCGATGAAGTCATCAAACCCACTCAGTGCGAACGTCTCCGCAGCCATTCTCGCCTTGTCGGGCAATACCTCGTACGTCTTGATTCGACGACCCAGTTGCCTGCAGGCGAGTCCCAGCCATAGAGTGGAATAGCCTGCACTCGTGCCTATCTCGATGTAGGTCCCTGCAGGTGCCATGGCTGCCAGCAGGGCAATGAACTGACCTGTCTGCGGCGGAATCTGGCGAAGGCGTTTCGCCCTGGGCGTCCCATCGCATCGGTCGATTTGGTCTATCTCTTCCAGGTAGGCCATACGACTGCGCACAGCCTCTGGTATCTCAGCAAACAACCCTTACCCTCCTTCTGGGGGAGGACCGGTTCGCCCCACCGCCCCAAGAACCTCAACCGCGCTCCCCATGAGTGCCAATGTTGGGTGCTAACCGAGGCTGTGTATCAGGTAAGCTTCGATGAACCCTGCCGCAACCAGAAGGAGCGCACTCGCCGCAACTAGAGCTTTCTCTATGGCAGTAAACCGCAGGTCACGAAGCGCCTTCACTTCGACCCACTTTTTCGCAGGGAAGGAGTCCGCTACATGGAGAGACTTGGTCATCGTGACTGCACATATAAGTGCATATGCCGTCGTCTCCCAGAGACCTACCTTCAGATACTGGATATTTGCCTCTAGCACGCTGGCAAAGGGATACTCAAACGCATTGGTGCCGGCTACACGCCCTATCATCACCGCTTGTATCAGGAGTATGATCGGGCCGAGCGTGATCTGTCCGAACCTGGCGAACAGATTGGCAACGAAAATCAATACGAACAGGACTGAGTTGATTCCCACTATGGTCAAGAACGTCTCAAGCACGCTGCCGCCCTCAGGTGGTACTTGTCTGATCCCGTCTGAGACGCTCCATGAGTCAGGACTGAACAGGTAGCTGACACCGAAGACAAGCCACAGAGCAGCCTGAAACGCCACCCATATTATTACACCTCGCCTGATAACCCCCAGTCCGTACATGCCGGTTGCTCTCTTTGTGGTCGCTGCTCTTGTAACCATAGTCCTCATCTCTCCTACTCGCCCAGCTTCGACGGATATCGCCTGAAATATGGCGTGCGGTCTGGCCCAACGTGACTCGCGTCACTATCGTCATCATATCATAGATGTCGACACGCCTAAACAGCCGCACTCACAGAGGCCTGCAGCCGACGTCCGCCACACAGCTGCATCGGAGCAGTTGTTTCGGAATAGATACGCTGGCAGGACATTCATATCCGTCGTCAAACTTTGAAGATATTGGTGACTTCGATCCAGGCTGAGCTCTGGCCGATCGCCGGGAGTATCGGAAGACGAAAGGGAGGTCGACAACCCGCTCTGTGCCTCCCGCGAGTTCCTCGACCTGCTCGCTGAGAGGCTGTCACTGAGCAACCGCAAGGATGTGATGATCCCCGGAGCTGTCATAGTCCCAAAACTGGCTGGGGCGACTATCCGGAGGGAGCCGGACAGTAATGCCGTGATAGCCTATCCGAGGGCAATTTCTCGAGTGTTAAGCGAGTATGATCAACAGGTGCTGTCTAGAGAAGAGATTGACAGCATCTACGACAGAATCGTTCTTCTTTCGAAGGAGTGGCAGAGACAGTCGCGGGGCGCGTCCCATCACAAGGCTCATTCTCGGCCGACGGATTCGAGTATCGATAGCTGATCACTGCGACGGAGGCTGACCACTAAGGCGGAGGCTGATCAGTATGGATCGAAGCGGCCGCACTGCACTGGCCAGCGCAGGCCCAAGAGGCGGCCCCCCACCAGAAGAAACGTTGGCGCTGGGACAGCCGATCCTGATCTACACCCCAGGTGTGCGAGCATTGCTGCGGCTTCTCAGGATTTGGCTGCCGCTGTTCGTTGCTGTTCTCATGTCCTACGGGGTGCTCTGGTACGTCACCATCCCGTTATACCTGATCATAGCGATTCGGTCCCAGTCATTTCTAGACTACTGGCGTCTCTATGGATATTCCAGGTCTATGCTGTTTGCCTCGACAGCGGCTATGTTGATTGTGTCGTTCCTGACTGCCGACTGGGTTCGGGCGCTGGTGTACCACATTGCCAGGCTCGTTTTCGGACTATGAACGAATGTGCCAAGAAGAGGAGTACGCACTATGAAGAAAACACTTAGCCTGCTCTATCCGGCTGACTCCCCGGGCGCGCAAATCCAGAGCGAGATGGACTGCGGGTTCCTCGAAGAGCTGAGAATAGCTGACCTAGTGACACTGCCGGCTAGGAGGGGCACACCATGGAGGTCCAGAAACCTGGAGCTCCGCCGCTTCCTTACCTCAGACGCGGCAGTGATCCGACACCGCCTCGACATTCTCGAAGACTTTGTGAACAACCCGGAGTTGTCCGGCGCTTTCGCTGACGTTCTTCCTCTCATCGATGACTTGATAGAGATTGGAAGCGCCAAAGCCGAAGCGTCGGACGTAACCGCCTGTCTGTACGCAGCGTCTGAGCTGGAGCTGTACGTCGACTGCACCGATTCTCTCCATCGCGCACTCTCCAACGCACGGACTCTGAAGTCTGCGGGGCTCCGAGATCTGCTCGATCTAGTCAGTGAGATTCACGAGAGCGCCGAGTACTCCGCGATGAAGGAGAAACTGTCCAAGATCATGGCCAGCGTCCGTGCAATAAGGAGCATCACAGTCGGGATCAACTTGGACGCTCAGTTGAGATCGGTGGAGGCAGGAGTGGTTTCCATCAACAATCAGCCGTTTCGCTCGGGCGACCTTATAGACAGGCTGCTGAGGCTCGACGTCAGCGACGATGGGTACCGCTGCATCACTCCCCTCATGCCCTATGGGTACAACACCTCCGACCCTAGCGCAGTCGCTCTCAACTCTGGGATAAACAGGGCAATCGACACGATTTTCCGGTCATCGGTCCAGAAGTGGCGGCCTCTGATCCGCCGGTATCTGACTGAAAACATAGGCTATCTGCGAGGGCTTGCCGACGAGATCAGATTGCTGCTCGCTCTGGCGCACCTCGTTCAGAGACTCCGGGATCTCGGGCTGCCCATGTGCAAGCCTGAGGTCTGCGACATGAGTGACAGGGCCTTTAGGGCGGAGGGGCTGTACAACCCGCACATCGCTTTCAGCCTCAAAGAGCCGTTCATGGAGATGGTGGTGAACGACTTCGGCTTCGACGAGACAGGGATGATATACATCCTGACCGGCGCAAATCAGGGTGGCAAGTCTGCCTTCACCTACGCGGTCGGAATCGCGCAGGCCCTCCTGCAGCTCGGCGCCTTCGTACCGGCGAAATCCGCAGCAATCAGCCCGGTCGATCAGATTCTGACCAACTTCCCGGCTGAGGAGATGGACTCTATCGGAAAAGGGAGACTTGGGGAGGAATGTGCTCGCTTGCGAAATACACTGGAGCGGGCAACAGATTGCAGCCTGGTTCTCATGGATGAGACTCTCTCCAGCACCAGTGCGATTGAGGCGAGCTACATAGCTGGAGAAGTGATCATCGGCCTGAGCTTGATAGGATGCCGCTGCATCTTCGCAACGCACCTCCACGATCTGGCTCAGAGAGTAGGTGAACTCAACCAGCATCCTCTTGCCAGAGCCAGAATAGACAATCTCGTAGCGACCCTGAAAGATGGGGAAGGCGACCAGCGAAGCTACAAAATCGTCAGGATGTGCCCGGATGGTCTCAGCCATGCACGGAGCATAGCCGAGAAGTACGGGGTTACCCTCGAGAGCATCATGGAGACGCGCGGGCGGACAAAAGCCGAGGTGATCGACCGTGGCCAGTGACGCCGCGGGCAGCCGGAAATACACCAATGTGGAAGTGTTCAAATGGTCCATAGCGACGGCATGGAACCTGAACAAAGCGACCTTCATCGTCTGGTCGCTCATAACCCTCCTGGGTGCACTGCTGCCGGCCTTCGTCATATCCAGTGTCGGTCGGATAGTGGACCGGATCTCCGGAGACATGAGCGTGGGCACCGAGAATGCAGGAGAAGTTCATTTTCGCACTCGATGGAGTGCCGGTCCGGAAGTTCGACGATCCGCATTTCAACGACCTGACGAACAGAATTCAGGGGACCGTGAACCGGATAACGTACTTCACTGTGCACGTCATCGGTCTTGTGAGCGAGACGTTCGGCACAGTCGCTGTCTTCTATGTCGCGGCTCGCATCAGATGGTATTTCCCACTCATAGCTCTAGCGATGATGGCGATACGGTTCGCGGTTGATCAACAGATCGGAAGACGGATCGTCGACGCATGGCACGAAATCATGCCGATCGAACGAAAGAGGTCATACTTCCACGGCCGCTGCTGGGCTAAGGAGTTCGCCAGAGATGTCCGAATGCTCCAGCTCGGCGATATGCTCGCGTCCCTGCGATCGAAGTACTCCAAGGAGATGAGGGACAAGATATACCAGATCAACATGATGGGCAACAGAGGGCAGTACGTCTCGCTAGCTCTCGACACCACTTCCAATGCCTTCGCGCTCGTCTCGTCACTGATCATGATACGGGCAGGCCAGATCACCCTGGGAGAACTGACGATGATATGGCAGATCGTCCAACAGCTCGGTCACAGGCTCGGAGGCTTGTCGAGCAACTTCTTCGGGATGTACAGCTTCATTGCAGACCTTGCCGTCCAGAAGGAGGTCCTCGATCTGTGCGTGGCTGATGAGAGGCTGCCAACCATCGGAGCGCTGGACTCCGAGTTTGTCGTCAGGAATCTTCCTTCGAAAAGCGACAATGTGTTTGAGCTGAACGACATCCATTTCTCCTACCGCGAGGATCGTGAGGCGCTCTGCGGGGTCGCTCTGTCGATCCCGCGAGGGCAGGTTGTGGCGCTCGTCGGTGAGAATGGGTCAGGGAAAAGCACATTTGCGGCGCTGTTGACCGGGCTGTTCACCGCGCAGAAGGGCACCGTGGAGTTCAACGGCAGAGACATCATGAGCTGTCTGGGCACTGCTAGGAAGTCGGTCTCATGCGTGTTCCAGGAGTACGGGAAGTTCGAACTGCCCGTGAAGGAGTTCATTAGGATCGGTGATCTCTACAGGGATGTCGCAGATGAGGAGATCCAAGAGGTGGCGTGTGCGGCAGGGGCCGATGGCTTCATCAGGAAGCTGCCAAACGGCTACGATACTGACCTCGGCACCCTGGGAGAGATCGGGATCGATCTCTCTGGAGGAGAGTGGCAGCGGCTGCTGCTCGCACGTGCGCTGATCAGAAAAGGCGCGAGGGTCATGGTCCTCGATGAACCGACTGCCGCGCTGGACCCGAAGGCCGAAGCGAGACTCTACAGTGAGTTCAGCGAGCTCACCGGCGACAGGACGACGATACTCATCTCGCACCGGCTGGGCATCACTCGCCTAGTCGACCGAATCCTCGTGTTCGACAAGGGACGCATAGTCGAGGACGGCAACCACGACCAGCTCATGAGACAGAACGGGCTCTACGCGCAGATGTACAGGGCACAGGCGCAGTGGTACGTGTGAGCAGAGGCCAGGTGCAGTCTTACGCGTAGACTGATTGGCGCCGGTCAGTCGAGCAGGTATTCGTCCGGTATCGTGAATGGCGGCACCTGGCGGCCGTCGACATCCGTGAAGCCGTATTCCCGTGAGAGGTCGCCGACCAGGCAGACTGTGCCTGACTTCTCCGACACTCGGGGATCGAGGCACAGAGCGACAACTGCCCTGCCGATATATTCCACGGATTCGGTCTTGTCGAACTCCTCCGGACTCGGCCGGGTGTTGGGAGGCATATCTGCCATGACTGCTTCGGTCCGCATCCATCCGGGCGACAGTGCCACAGTAGAGACGCCGTGCTCGCGGAGCTCCAGTGACATGGCATACATCATCCGGTTGATCGCGAGCTTCGATAGGTAGTACGGCAGTGGTGTGAAGTACTTGCCCCTGTCCCAGAAAGTCGTGCTGATGATCAAGCCCCGTCGCCTAGGTATCATCATGCGGGCCGCGTGCTGGCTGGCAACGTAGTGGGCACGAACGCCGGAAGTGAACATAGCATCCCAGCGCCAGGTTGGCTGCTCCCAGAAAGGACTGTCGAAATCCCGCTGTGGGTCCTTTTCGTAGCCTCCCCAGACATTGTTGACGAGGAGATCGAGCTTCCCCTGCTCCTGGCGAACACGGTCGAAGAGTTTCTCCACATCGGAGTCAATCGTGTGATCACACTGGATTGGGATACCCACGCCGCCCCTAGCGGTCACCATTTCCGCTGTGTCTTCGATGCAGGTACCGAGCAGGTCCGGCCTTGTGGAACCCGTCTGGGCCGTGCGAGAACTGCGGCCGGTCACGTACACGACTGCGCCTTCCTCTCCCAGGACAAGGGCTATCCCACGTCCTCCGCCGCGGCTTGCGCCTGTCACTATGGCCACCATGCCCTCGAGGCGTTTCATATCTCTCTCACCTCCGGAACTCATCTGCACTCGAGAACTCCGCAGACCGTTCTTCTCCACTTGCCAGAATACTCCTCTGAGCGCTCTGATGCCAGTCGTGCCGACCACAAGTCACCCGTCACTCGTGGCCTATGAAAACCATTGGGATACCCGAGTGCCAAGGTTCCGACCGGCGAAGTGACCCGGACATCAAGAGGTGCAGTTCCATCCGGTTGAGTGGCCGGAACGCCGCGACGCGAAGCCTGAGAGTCGAGGACTTGATTGTGGAGGCACTTCATTCCTCTTCACGGGCGACTTGGCAGCCATGTGCTCCGCCCTCGTCGACCGACCCTGCTGCGCTGCCACCTTGATCAAGCATACCGATCACTCGGAGGTTCACTCAGGCCGAAAAACCCCGAAGCGAGGGACTGGGAGTCCAGATGGACCATCTTGCTAGTGGAATTCTTGCGAAAGATGCCTAGCCATTGCGATGAAGGAATTTACAAGAGTTTACAGAACCTCCTAAGCAAAGGGCGGTGCATGCAACACGCTCATCAATTGCCGCCGGGTTGCCGCTATTGTGCTTGTCAGTCAAGACCCCGAACTAAAGGAACTGCATTGCATATTCCGAATAACGAAGAGTGTTGACAGTGCATAGTGGGCACACTGGTAAGAGGGGGTGATGTCGTGAGCAGGAAGAAGCGCATCTATCGCACCTATAGGTTCCATTGCTTCGCAGAACTCAAGGACGGCGTCTATATTGGTTACTGCTTGGAGGCTGGAATCGTGTCGTCTGGGCTTACTGTTGATGAGGTGCGGAAGAATGTGGCTGAAGCCATCGAAGCATTGATGGTGTATGCATGTAGGACAAAGAACTACAAGCTACTGCGTCGCGGATCATCACTGAGGGTATGGTTGAAGTACATAAAAGCTAGGCTGCTTATCCCTGTATTGCGCCTGTGTTACTGGATGAAGGGGTTATTCGGGAGCGCGAGGCAATTTTCACTAGGGTACGTGGAGTTTCCTGTTGAGCAGAAGGCGGCGTGCTAGTGCCCAAGTTCCCTGTGCTGGAGCCTAAAGAGCTTGTACAGATACTCGAGAAGCATTTTGGTGTGATCAGCACAGGGAGAGGCAAGGGTAGCCATAGGGTCTACAAACGAGTTCTGCACGGCGAGACGTACATCACGGTGATTCAGACTAACGTGACTGAGTACCGTGTGGATCAGACGACCACCATTTTGGAACAGTTGAGAATACCGAAGCAGGAGTTCCTGAAGGTTTACAACAGCCAAAAAAGCAAAGGGAAAAGAAAAGCTGAGTAGTTTCAGACTATTCGGACATGTTGGCTGTGAGAAGGTCACCTGGTTCCTTCGGCCCGCCTGTAGGCGGGCCTTTGCTTGTACTTCAGAAGCGAACCACCACTGTGTCGGCAAACCGCGATCTACGACCCACGACATCCGTGAACAAGCCCTCTGCTTGCCAGCGACGAATGCCAAAAAAGGACGATGCTGATCGTCTGGACCACAATGGCATAGCTACCCTATGCTGCAGTCAGGTTTGCTTAAGATGAGGGAATCTTAGTTAGGCTCATACACGGTCCAGAGAGAGCGTATCACGCAGATCTGTGGAAAGAGGCTGACGAACGCATCGAGATCACACAGGATGTGATCAATATTGAGCGAGTGTTTACAATGGATCCAACGACGATGGTGAGCGACGATTCTGTGTCTGCGCGACAGCTGGATCGGCTCGGAGACATGAAGAAACCCAGCTAAAGCTGGGTCGTTTGCTGGTACGCCCGGAGGGACTCGAACCCCCGACACCCAGATCCGAAGTCTTGGACAGGCTATCTTGTGGCACTACGGGCCATCTAGCCATGTCACTGATTGTGCAGGTAACGCCCAGTGTTATGGCCTCGGGGCTATTGCCCTCTACGCTCCTCTATTGCGAAAAGGAGTAGCAACGGAGTAGCAACCCGTCACCTTCTCTGGAACACGGTCCGACACGTGAGAGGCGTAGATGCAGGAACGTTTGCAGCCTGAATGACACCAACCGGGCCATCCTCGATCGTTGCCTCAATTCCGCTGCATCCGTAGCCCGAAAACTCAACTACATCACCATGCAGTACACCTTCAGGATATCCCACAGCGATTCTGATCCTGTCGGTCGGTACCTCCCAGCCATCTCCGATGAATGTCCAGTTCAGATACCCGACACTGGTCAGCAAGGTCACAGCACGCTTGGCGGTGTACTCAACTGTGAATGTTCTGATTTCGTCCTGAGCCTGATAGAAAATGGTCACCACAGTGCCGAGCCGATTGCTGACGACACTGTAAGTGCCTTCCTGTCCCGAGTTACTGAGATCGAGTTTCTTGCCACTGTCGTAGACCACGACACTCTCAATGCCATAGTGTCCGGCCATACTGACTGTGTACCAAAGCTGAGAGAACGATCCCTCAAATACAGCGGTCCTGCTCTCTTTTACAAAGAGATCGCCATCCGCCTCAATCTCAGCCTCTATCGATACATCGGCGAACCAGTAAGCCTTCGCCTCAACAGCGTGGCTCGCAACGGCGAGGGCTATAACTGCAAGGACGAGGGCGAGGACTGGGATTCTTGTGTTCAGCCTCGACACAACGGTCACCGTAGTCGCTTCCTTTCTACTAGCTTAGCTCCGAACTTCCTTAGCTTCACGTATACATTGCTGGCACACGTTCTTGCCCTTGAACTCGCCGACCTCCTCGACTCCTCCGCAGAACACGCAGTACGGTCTGTGCTTTTGCAGGATGATCGCTTCTCCGTTCACGTAGATCTCGAGCGGGTCCCTCTCTGCGATGTCCAAGTTGCGCCTGAGCTCAACCGGAATCACTATCCGTCCGAGCTCGTCCACCTTTCTGACGATGCCGATCGATCGCACCCCACTCACTCTTCCCATCTATCCTATCCATAGTATAGCATGTTTGTATGTATATGGGAAGAGACATCACAGAGTACGAGAAAAGCCCGGGCGCTGGGTCCGGGCGATTCGGTTTATCGTGTGGTCTATCTCTCGAACCATCGCCAGACGGTTCGTAGCCAACCAGGCGGCCACTGAAGTGGCTTCGAGATCTCGAGGAAGTACACTGGCCCGCCTGTGGCTCGATAGATGCCGCCAGCGCTGACGGACCAGCCCCGTAGCACCCAGAAGCTCGGGTAGTAATTCAGGCTGAGCTCGTATCGGCTAGCCGGCTGCGATCGCCGTGAGTAATCGGTACGCGTGTCGAGTGTCAGAAACAGATCTCTGGCAAGCTGGTAATCGAGTGTTGTCCCTGACGACAGCACCCACTCGCCCGCATCCAGTCGAACTCCGTAGTTGCTAGACCCAGTGAGTTGTCCAGCCCGGCAGCCGACAGCTGTCAGCATGAGCAACGCCAGCACTACCACCACGACGGTAATACCACTACCTCGTCTCAACGACTTCGCCTCCTTAGTCTCCGAATATGGTCTTGAGAATGATCCATCACCCCCGGCTCTAGTCCGAGGGTGGAGATGAGTTTCCCAGTATGTCTCTTTCGCTGGATTCCGGTATCACAGGGTCCGGTATCGCAGCAGGACCAGCAGCCAGCGTTACCTCAGTAGCGAGATCCAACAGGTTCGTCTTGCCATCTGCCAACTGCTCTTTGAGCCACTGCACCGCTTCCTCGATCCACTCGATGATCTTCTTCTTTGGGATCAGTAGACGCAGTAGAGCAGGCATTTTCTCATAGACAGCGGTGAGAACCGCCTCGAACTTGATCCGGCCGGTTCCGCTACCGTACTGCTTCTCTGCCTGGACGACCATCACACGGATCAGGCGCTTGATGATGTCGATCCTGCCCTTGCGCCACAGCCAGATCACAGCGGCGATCCCGGCCAGGACGATCAACACGTCCAGCCAATACACCTGCAGCGGTGCGGCCAACCCTTTGAGAGCACCGACAATGTGCATACAACCGACCTCCTGATAACAAAATGGGGCCATTCGGTAGAGACCAAGGCCCTTCCAGTAACAAGAGGAGCCACCTGGCTCCTGAGGACACTACGCATAGGCTCGATTCAGCCAACCTTTCTCAAACACCGCCAGATTCGGATTCTGCATCACGAGTTGCCTGTAGAAGGCCGCCGCCTCTGCTCGAAGTGCTCCTATCAGTTCAACTGAGTTGACGCTGTTGACGGCTGCCAAGGTCTTTGGGCCTAGGATCCCATCGACCTTCACGTCTCGTCTGCGAGATGCATGGAGTGCCCGCTGGAGAACCTTGTGAGCGGCCGACGGCCCGATGTTCACACTCAGATCAAGCACCTTGGTCGCCACTTCGCCGTCTGTGATCTTACCGTAGCCGTACTTGTCCCACCAATCGTGCCTGTATCGCTCCTTGGCCCGCTCTGGAGTCAGCTTCTTGATATCGTCGATGTCTACGTCTCCGTCCTGGTCGATATCCCCCACCTCAATGCCGAGTTTCTGCAGGTAGCGCAACGAGATGCCGAAGTTGGTCGCGCCTCCCGGATCGCTCTTGTGGTTGACGAATCCGCCCTCATGAGCCAGCACAACCTCCACCGCCTTATGGAATCGAGCCTCAGCGTCCATCGACATCACCTCCCCTCCGCGTCGATCTGATATGAATGCGCTCTTGGTGCTTGAGATACTTGAGCAAGTGCTGCAGGAACGGAAGGGTGATGTCGTAGTGAAGGGCAATCCGATCGAGGTTCTCCGCGACCGAGACCGCCTCGGTCAGCAAGAGG